>JACXTT010001031.1_pt1 | contig 47559 bp, 67 predicted proteins | sample 9270951 | NCBI WGS metagenome assembly JACXTT01 (sample SAMN15532306, study PRJNA645909) | rock metagenome | isolation source: weathered quartz diorite | place: Puerto Rico | collected 2017-06-21 | reverse complement strand
TGCTGGCATACTTGCGGGTCAGGCTGTCCGTCCGGGTCTTTGGCGTCTTAATGCCCTTACGCAAACGGCCTGGCATCAACGTCTCCTTAGCGGGTGTAGTCCCACTGGCCGCGCCCCCCGGGTTATCATGGCCCTTCAAAATCATAGACCCTGCCGAGCTACGGGTATTCTCCGACAACTCAATACCGGCAATTATGTTCTTCGCATCCTGGTGCGATCCCAAAAAACTCATAAAATTCCTCCCTCACTAGACACGACCGCTTCGTATCTACAACCCCATTATATCATTTACGCCCAATCTGTTGATTCAACACCCTAGCTGCTTCCATTGCCACCTTACCAATGTCCCAATCCGGATGCGCCGCCTTAACCTGTTGAAAAATAGCCGTTTCTAGCGCCGCGCCCTCCGCCGTACTGCTGGAATGTACCATTCCTGTTTTTTCAAATGATTGTGGCGTTACAGTTACATTTGTTCCAATATTGTTGGCCCTAAACTCTTCGGCCCTAGCCTTATTCCTAGTCGAAAAGTCCGTCGCCGATTTACCCACCGTCTTGCCCAACCGTTCATCTGTCGTCTCTCCAATCTCCCCCGCTTCCTTCAAAATCTGCTCATTCAGCTTAGTCAAGTTGTGGATCGCCCGCATCCGCTCACCAGTCGTCTGTGCGCTACGTACCTTCTCTTGTGCATTCTTTAACTGCGACTCCCTAGCCTGCCGCTTGACCTCAACCGGATCACCACCGCCCCGCCTGACCGCCTGTTCAACCGCTCCTTCGCCACCACCGCCAGAAGGCTTGACTGGGCCACCCCCTTTTAGCGCTGACCCTCCTTCTGTTGGAGGTTCGTTAGGTCGTGTTACGTCGCCGGGCTTAAACCGTTGCTTTAGTTTGGGGCCACGCTCTCCAAAGTACTTGCGCATTATCTGCTCTTGCCCAATAATTGACTCTTTTGGTACCTTTACCACGCCCTCTGGCGTCATCCGTTTGCCAATTTCTGAGCCTATAGCCCGGCCAGCAAACCCGCCCAAAATGTCGCTGTACATTCCGCCACCTAGTCCATGCTCAATAGCAATCCCAGCGCCCATGCCACCCAACCCGTACAACGACGATGGCTTAATTGGCTTTACACTGTAACCTGTAAAGTGTTTCAAGTTTTGCGCTTCCCTATATGCATTCTTTAGCTGCGCGTGGCGGCTACCTATTCCGGCTCGCTCTGCGGCAGCGTTCTCCACCGAATTCAGCGTATTTATAGCATCGTCAATTACAACACCGGGCAATTCCGGCTTGAACGCCGGATTAACTGACTTGTTACCCAAGATGGCCCCGAGCCGTTTGTTGAGTGCCCGCACATTTTTCCATATCGGCGCAGTCGTTGACGCCCCACTCTTACTCTCTTTAATATTGTCCTGCAACCACTTCTTTACGTAAGGGTCGAACTCGGACAACTTAGTCAGCCCCTTCTTTATGGCCGCCGCATCGGTTGGATTGAAGTCCATGATCGAACTAATGTGGTTGAACTCTTTATCCAACCGCGTATCCAACGCCTCATGGAAATCTTTGGCGATGCCGCGACGGGAAAAGTTTTGCACCTTGCCTTTGGGCGGCTCGGAAAACTTCTTGCGAAACGCTTCCATACGCGCCGTCAAATCCTGTATAGGTGCAGTCTTAACGCGACTCAAGTCTTCTCTAAACGTTTTGGCAGCTTCCGGCCCTTCCATTGCCCCGCCCACCATACCAATGGCATTTGCCACAGTAGGAGCCATGTCCTTTTTCTGCATCAAATCTTTAGCAATACCGGGCGTTGTCATATGAAACAATCCAGACCCTAGCCCCTTCAATGCATCTGCCGCCTCATCTGTCTTGCCACCATGCTGCAACATTTGCCGTATCAGGCTAAACGTATTTAACTTCTCCGCCGCCCCCATAAGCGGCCTGATGTCCAACGCGCTGCCCATATTCTCATACACACGCTTCGCAAATGATGCGTTAGGGCCAACCCCACTAAAACCACGAGGGTCAGCGCTAGAAGGGGGGACACCTGTATTCATTGGCGTCCAGTTAGAGCCGTCCCACCGGTATTGCTTGCCGGATGGCCCAGTGCGAACATTAGGATCGGTTTGTGCTTGATCTGCCATTACTTAATTTGCTCTGCCGCTTTCATGTTCATCAAGTCCTGTTTAGCTAGGTTGAGGTGGTCACCATAGCTCTTAATGTCGTCCTTCAAATCATTACCGGATACTGGATCATAAGCGTATCCATGCTCCAATAATGCGGTTGCACGTGCTAATGAATAATTGGCGCTTAGAGCTTCCAGTTTGGTGTTCATTATGCGAACTGAATCTTTCCACGGGTCTGGCGTATGGGTTACCATATCGCGTAAAATATCGCCACGACGGACACCGTGTACTAAGCCACCAATGGCAGCCCACCGCTCACGTGAGAAATCCGAAATAATGGCGGACTGTGGTGTATCTTTTCCAGCCCAATATTTAATCCTGTCCCAAAACTGTCCGAGTGGTTGATTAGATAATTGGCCATCCGATCCTTTCATGGATTGTAGTTGTGTTTGCCACGCCCTAATTTTGTACACCTGATTCAACGAATCATCCAGTGATATCTGCTCCGCACTAGAAAAGTCAAATGGCACCCGCTCCCCATTTTTCGCCATCGCCGCCGCCACCTTAGAACGGTCTTTGGCATCCAACTTGCCAATTGGAAATCCCCTTCGTACAGCATCTACTAAAGCTGGAGTGTCTGCCATTAACGAGGCGCGTTCCTGTTCCAGCCTGACCCGATCATGTTCTAGTGAGATCATTTGCTTATGGTAGTCGGCACTTTGTTCTAATCGTGCTTTGGAATCATTCATGCGATCTTGTAAAGCGTCTCGACGTAAGTCTAAATTCTGCTTCTGAATATCGAGAGAGTCAAGGTGCATCTGCTTTCTAAACTCAAGCGATTCTTCACGCCCCGCCTGTGTCTCTAAAATTCTGGCCGCACTCTCAATCAGCTTGGGATCAGGTGGCACCATCTTGACCTGTTCCATCAAACTCTTAATGCGATTTTGTATGGTCTGCTGCTTTAACTGCTCAAGCTGTTGCTTTTGCTGCAACATCTGTTTCTCGGCGTCTTTGCCCTTCAAATGGGTCTTTAACGCCTCCCCATAAACATTTTCTTTATCGTCAAAAATGTTTGGGTTAAGCGCCTTATGCATGTTCTTAAGCCGCTTCACCGACTTAGGATTGGCGGGATCAAGCATGGCCTTGACGAACGGCATTTGCGACAAATTCTCCTGCACCTTCTTAGAAAAGTCAGGCGCATTTGGATCACCAGCCGCCATCGTGGCCTTCTGCAACGCATTATCGAAACCTTGCCAATCCGATAGCGCATCCTGAACCTGCTTCTGTTTGTGCTGTGCCGATAAATTTTGAATTAGGGTGCCCGCATTGGCTAACGCAAAACCAATGTCCTGTTGCTTATTTTGGGCGGCATCCATAATGAAGTTGCCGGGGGCCATCTGTTGCGGCGAGAACCGACTGGCCGGTCGCCCAAGCCCCATTTGAGACGGAGCAATGGCCTTGCTCAGCATTTGCTGAACCATTTGGTCAATCTGGGCCTTATGGGCCTCAACCGGATTTTCTTGTACCATTGGCGCCAAATCGGCCATTTTAAATCCCCGTCAATAGTCCAGCAATATCTCCAATACCGCCGCCGCCAAACGCGCCAGCGATGCCTCCTGCCAACTGCCCAATTCCCCCAAGCAACGAACCACTACCGCCACCTTTTGGTGCCTTAGCTCCCGTCAACAAATTCATAAAATTTTGTATACTCTGCTCATAAAGCTGGGATGCAATCTGCCCCTCGTTCAAATTGACACCACTTAAAAATTGGCCCATTCCCATCGCCGCCGGGCTGCTCATACCTTGCCCCATTGCTCCAAAGTGCTCCATTATATCTGCTTCGCCGTTTTGGATTTGCGGCCCAAGCTGGGCGAACAACGCTTGAAGCACCCCAGGGTTATATCCTGCGCCAAGGCCAAGAAACGTTGACATCATATCGGCGATAGCGCTAGGATAGCCTGCTTTATGAAACGCATCTCGTAAGGCATTCTTTTGTCCCATCCAGCCGCCCGGCCCACCGCCGAAACCAAGCGGATCGCCCGGAATTCCACCGCCAAAGTTGATAGGGCTGCCGCCAAACGCGCCCGGCCCAAATGCCAATCCGGGGTTAGGCATTGACGGGCCACTGGGAAACGGGGCCATCATGGGATTTTGTCCAGGCATTCCTATAGACGGCCCGCTGGTGCCGGGAAGTTGCTGAATATTGAATCCACTTGGATTTCCACCACCCGCCGCTATGCCCATAATTACCTCGGATTTATTCTGGCCACTACCGGCATTATTTGCCTTGAATCGTAAGCCTCGTCTCGTTCCTGCTGAAACAACCGCGCTGCAACTAGTCCCGGCCTGCCCCGCTTGCCTTGACTATTTATAAATTCCGGGTCGCCATAAAGCATATCGTGCAACTCTTTGCGCTGGTCTGTCCACCGCTTAATTATACAAATCCGCATGGCCGCCGAATACGACACAATGTCGAACCAGCTTTTACTAAAGTACAACGGATCGGTCAAAGCCGGTGTCGGCGAAAACGGATGCTTATTCTGGTAACGCAAAAACGCCGTAAACGGGTTGTTAGGCACTGGCCCAAACCGGAAATTGTTGTCGAACCTGGTAAAATACGCAGGTATGCCTATTACCGCCGGTGCGGTCATAGTTTCAATCGCTTTTGGTGTCCTATACCTTATAATGTTCGTTACCGTGTTAGTCGGGTAATCTATAAAAATAGCGAACGACTCCGGCATGGAATAATCGTCCGTTATGTTTAGAAAGTTGGCGATATTGTAATCGCTGACGCCGGTCGTTAGGGCAAACTGCGGCCCAGTCGTTTGTAACTCGGGAAACGGCTGCGACTCGGTTATCTCGGTTATGGCCTTGGCTGCGTAACGGGAAATTTGCGAATCAGGCACATCGGTGCGTCCTTGCAACGCATCAATTATGTCCTGCTTCAAATCGTTAATTGTTCCCGTTTGCTGCATTAAGCCCCCAGGAAAATCTCCGCGAACGTGCCTGCGCCGTTAGTCCCTAACGATAGCGTAGTAATACCGCCACTACTGGGATTGGACGAGAACGTTGCCATATATATGAAAACCGCATTCGGGGCCAACACTAATGGCGAACCCCATGCGGCCCCTCCTGCCGGAGTTGCTGTTATAGATACGGTATTGCTTCCACTGATATTACGAACGACCGCGATCCAGACGGTAGTTCCAGGCAAAGTGAGGGCGGTTGGGCCAGGATTTGCTACCGAGAAGTAGGCATCGTAAAAGTGGGCCGCGACCTGTCCCACTACGGTCGCTATCGGGCTGTTTACGCGCTGTATAGATATAGAGTTATCAATAACTTGAAGGTTGGCCCCCGCAAGCTGGGCATTCAAATTCGCCATTTATTTTATCCAAGGGCAGCCTCCGAGCCGGTCTCGTGAGACACTACTCTGCCCAATTATATCATTTAAACGCTACACTATTATTATGGAAAACGCCACACTCGCTTGGTCGCATTTAAGGTAAATGTTTCCTAATGAAGAAGTTGTGGCCGATGTCCATGCCGTTGTTGACTTATAGATGTGCGCCGCTGCCCCAGTAGATACCACAATGAACCCAAAAGGCACATGCGCTAAATTGTGGGGTACCGCAAACTCGGTATTAGCGCTGCCCGGTGTTGTTCCTGTCGCCTTGTAGCACTGAATATTTATGTCGCCATCGGTGTTGGATGCGGTTGTGCCAAAGCTGATGTTAGACAGCACCTTGGAATACTGCTCCACCACATACTGTAGCCTCTCTACACTCAAGCTCTTTCCTAATGTTCTAGGCGGCCTCATAGCGTAACTTCCTCATACTCTCCAATCAAGCTGGCACTGACTATAGAAATCGGCCCGGCCCCGGCCACCCGAGTTATAGAAAGCTGCGGCCTAAAACATGCCAATGTAACGTCCACTAGCTTAGTCATTTGTAACCCGGTCGCGGCGATTGTGCCTATTTGTATGACCTTTGAACTAGAAATTTGTTTATTATTGTCATCTGTGCCTGTAACTGTTACAGTTATGGTGGCCAATCCCAGGTCAGTATAGACCAATAATGCCCGACGTACTATTGGCACCCTTCCAATTACAATATCTTCCGCCTTCCATGAATACGACGCGGCATCGTCAGGATCGTCGAAGCTAGATGGATCGAATATGGAAATGGTTGGCCTTCCAGTATCGGACGCAATGGTAGGCATAAACAAAAAAAACGTGGTCGCATTGAAGCCGCCGTTTTCGCTGAAAGGCACTGCCATAAAAATTAACCTACCGGTGGAATAAAAAATTGATTGGGAATGTTAGGGGGTCTGCCGCCCGGTATGCCGCCTGCGTTACCTCCGCCACTAGCTACGCCACTCACGATTTGTTGTGTAGTCACCGTTACCGGCACGTCGCCAATCCAACACTTATTTGGTATGCCTACAATGGTGTCGGAGAACTGCCAAGGCATCCAATTATCGTCCTCCAACGAATATACCCAACACTTGGTATTACCTTGCGGTGTGGATATGAAAAGCATATACACCAAATAATTGTAACCTAACGTCAACGCCGGAGTTATGGCCCCTGTCGGCTGTATGCTTGTGCTGGCCAAGTCGGACATAATGGCATCACGCGCATTACCTCCAATTGCTACGACCTTGTCCGAAATTTTATAAATATTATCGGACGCAACGAATACACCGGTGGTGCCATATTGTGCAATACTGGCGGAATATACATTACCAATGCCTTGTTCAGACGCCCACATATGGTTAAAGTCGAATGGCACAGTGCCATTGCCGGTGGGACTGATTTCTGTTATACCATTTTGCCGGAACAGGTAACCGGTGCGACCTATATACATCGTGCCTGTTAATAGATCGGGCACGTCAATGAAATCGGTCAGTCCCGCGTTAACGAATACGGACGGATCGAATGTAGCGCCCGCCGTCCCCAAGTTAGCGCCAAATACGCCACCGGAAGTTGGATTAAATCCGCTATTTGACCAACGCAGCCGTTGCGGGAAATAGGCAACTGCTCCCTTTACGCCCGCTGTAACCGGGATTTCTGAGGTTGACGCTAAAAGGATGTGGTTGTCAAGCTCTCCAATGAATTGTGCGCCAATTAAAGTTGTGGTGGCTGGCGGTAGACCAGATACACCGAACCCCAAGAAGGCCGCATCTGCTATTGGCGTAAGCGCTGCACCGTCCCAAGCACTGGTATGGCCATTGTTACTACTATAGTATAAAATACCTTGGAACACACGCCACCGGACAAAATAGGCAGGGTCAAGGGTAGGGCCACCAACATAGACCCACGGGTTTAACCCCTTAGCTAATAGGGCCGAAACCCCGAATGATAACTGATATAACCCTATTTTGGTAAAGCAAAAGGTGTGCCATACGCTATTTTTAGAAAGAAATGAACCGACCCCTAAAACCGTATTGCCATCCGGGCTGGGCACGAACACACGGAAGTTGGGCCGGGAACGTAACTCCCGGTTACGAACCATAAAGTTTATAGCACTTGGGGTTTCGGAGGGATCAATTAAGTTGGGGGGAGATTGAACGTTTATGCCGCCATATGGCGCACTACGCGCCCCAGTGGCCTGATTGCCCCACTGTGCGGGCGAATAGTCAATTTGGAAAGGTTTGCCCACATTCTAATACTCTAAATATCCAAACACCGTGTAGATCGTACCATTCGCCGGTGCACTTGTAAAGTTGACCGTCAGTACCCCCAGTGTAACCGAGGTCGTACTGACCGTTAATCCTCCCGATGTTGACACGTCAGATACACTACTAGGGGTCGCATTGGCTGTTGGCGACAATGTTGGATAATCGGCACTTGGCACCGAAAAATATACCGGGTTAGTTACTAAATTGCACTGGACACTGGTGCTAGAGCCATCGCCCTGAAACTTAAACGCAAATCCAACCGCCACCTTATTGGCCATCAGTTCACCGTAACCAACACAATGGTGTTGGCCGCAATGGTAATTGGTGTTATACCATCTACCCAAAATATCTTACCACGGTTTTGGTATCCAATGCTACCAGTGTTGTTGAGAAACGCCGCCTGCCAAATAATATTGCCACTACGGTCGCGCAAATCGAGCGATCCCGATGCGCCCATGGCCGCTAAGCCCTGCCAGCTAATGTCTTCCACCCGCACCTGCGCCCGATATAGACATTGCGCTAATGTGCCGCCCGCGCCAGCCGCTGCGGTTCCCGCAGGAATATTAAATTGCGGCGCGAATGTAAAAGTGGTGCCGCCGCTTACCCCAACAATCAACTTATAAAAGCCATTGTACGCCGCTAGCGCCGCCCCTATTACCGTAAAGCCTAACGCAGGTTCAACTGTGGCGTTAAAGGTAAGCGCCGCCGATACGATGGTTACCGTGCCGTCGGCGTTTAGTGTTGCAGAAGTTATAGCTGCCGTAGCTGGATCGGTACTGGTAAAACTCCAAGGATTTGACGAAATGTTGGCCACAACTTCTCCTTACGAGAACTCGTAGGCCACATGTGCCCCGATTCCATAAATCCTGACCGCCGAAGTAGCCTGTGTAGTAATTAATAGCTCAATGTTAACGTCGGAGTTATCGCCGGTCTCGTAGACTAGCGGTTGCGCCAAACTAACTTTCTGTACGTGCGGCGTTCCAGCGCCGGTCGTCAACGCTGTCGAAATTCCAGTCGCAGGCAAAACGGCGGTGTTAGTGAACGCTACGTTTTCCGTGTAGGTTGCGCGATTGACGCCAATCGTACAAGTCGTCAAAGTGGCGGTCAGCACCGAATAAATAGCGAACACGTCAATGATGGCCATGCCCCACGGTAACGCTGGGGTGCCAAACTGGCTTCCCGATAGCCCACCACTAAACGGGTTGCCTGGCCCAGCAGACGCACCATATAACTCCTGAAACTCATTGCTAACTGGTACGGTACCTTGGCCCGGATATGCGGGGAAGTTTATATATGGGCGTTTTATATCCGCCAGATTGGCCCAAAACTGCACGGTCGAAACGCCAGCCGTGTTATTTAGAGAAACATCTCCCAATGCATTGCGCACCCAAGCATATTGCCCCGCTCCTACACCCTGCGATGCGGTAGGCAGGTTGATGTTAGGTGCGCCGTAAAATAGAATTGCGCCAAAAGTACGAGCCATGAGTCCTCAAAACATTACTTCAAGTTGATCGTTTTTCCGTAATGTCGGATTGGTCAACTTTGGGTCGGGTTCCAATTCGTGCCGGTTAATGGCAACCGAATTGGCCACATTCAAATCTCTAGACCCCACAATTGCCTTGTCCCAACAACCATTGGGTATACAAAATAGCAACCCATTCTGCCATTGCAATTGCGACAGCGGCCATCTCACACCACAACGCTGACATTCGTGATAAACGTTTGTGCGTTGTGATCGTAGTAATGGCATTCTTTAAACTTTGGCCGCTCCTGTACCAAACACCGAAGGCAATGCGGCATGTAGCACCTGTGCGGCCGCTGCCAGCACCGCAAACACAACCGGATGGGATGCAACCAATGTAGGCAAACCAACCGCAGCGGCAATCGAAGCCACCACCGTCACGATAATCGGTAAATATTTAGTCATTCTTTTATCTCCCCTATATTCCTCAAGTTACGGCCCATTTGAACCCCATAAGCCAATCCAAGAGGTAGCGCCAGCGCTAAACCGCTGGAACGTTAACACTTTGGTAGAGCGTGTATCGAAATCATCGTCATAATCGGTGTCAATCGGATGACGATCAAAGAACTTCAACTGATGGCTGTCCTTTTCCGCCAATCCAAACCATGCCGACTGGCTGGTCAGATAGTGCAACACCCTGAACTTCAAGTCCTCGCCAAGCAACGCATTCAACTCGTTGTCGGCGGTGTAAGGTTTGCCGGGCGAACCCAAAATCTCCCTGGCAATGAATTTCAACTCGGGCGGAATGCCCACAATGCGGGGCTTTACCCGAACCGGAATACCCTGTGAGTCTGGCATTCTCTCAAACTGATTGACCATTAACTGCACGCCGGTAAAGCTAAGGTCAACGTCAGGCGATGGCCGATTTGGATAAGTACCAGACGCGAAAATCACGTTGGTCAACCCGGGTGCAATACTGGTGGCAGCGGTGCCGCCTAACAGCGGATGCTGTGTATTAAACAGCGACACACCATCGGTCGTGGTTACCGTGCTGAACCCCAAGTTTAACACATTGGCCGAAACCTGCTCCCTAGCGAACATTGCACTACGAGCGTGCGCCTTAGGCACCTGCTTTAGAATGCCGTACTGGTCATCCTCAATCAGTTCCCAAGTGGCGCGAGAACCAAGCGCATAGGTAAGATGCAAATAGCGTTTGGTTCCGCCCTGTACCATATCATCGTACAGTGCTGCCGAGCCTTCAGTTTTTTCAGGCATCGGCCCAACTCCGGCCATTTCCACTTCATCCTCGAATGCCTGCGCCGAAGTTTCCACATTAAAAATGTGGGTATATTCCTCGTCGCGCATTTGCACATCCAAGAAATGCAAAAACCAGTGGTGCACTCCCGGTGCCAATGTTTGTGCGAACGTGCCGCGTACCATCATAAAAGATAATTCTCCTGACCGCCACTATCCGATCAACAGTACAGTAGTTGGGTCAAAAATAAATAAAACTCGGGTGCCAGCGCCGGGTACATCCCGTGGATCAAGCCCGATAATCCTTACACATGTGTTAGTGCCTGCCGTGGACTTGTTCTTGTCCACATACCAGAAGTTAGCGCCGGTATCAATAGTCATGCCATACCGCACCCCAACATCTGTATTGGCAGGCGTCGCAGCGTTTCCGTTATTTCCAAACGTGGCGCTAAATACCACATCGGATGCGGGTAAAATGAACCCCACACGGCCATCGTTCAACGGAGCGCCATGTGCAATGTTCTTAGCGCTCGACTGGTTGGGCACCGAACCAAATGTACCAGCAACCGCACCAACCCCCAAGAACGGACTAAACGGCGTAGGTGCACCCAAGCCAGTAGAACTAAGGTTCGATGCGGCCTCATAACTAACGCCGCAAATGGAACCTGCGGCCCCACTGACAACCACACCTGCCCAAGCCTGTGTCCCCCCGTCACCGGCAGCCAGTGTAACCAGCGTACCAACTTTAAATGTTTGAGCGGATTCTTCAATAACTCTGGTCGCCCTAAACTGATTACCAGAAACGGTCTCTACGGGCAAAATCGGAATGGCCGTAATAGCCATAGGTTACTTCTCCTTACCTTTCGCGCGAATCTCATCAACTACCGCCCGAGTTACCTCGGCCCGGCCTGATTTGATTGAGTCGGCAATAATCGCATCTGTATTACCTGGAATAAATGGGACAGCTCTACCCGATGTTGCCCCAGGTTCCGCAGAAATTGTGCGCCTGGTTGGCGTCGCATCCGAATTCACATCGCTTGACCCGCCCTCGCTATACAATCCTCTCGCATTGGCCAGTGTGCGGGCCTTAATCATATTGGCCTTTATCGCGCCATCATAAAGATGCGCCGCCATCTTCATCAAAACCACATCGCCCGCCCGAATCTCCCCGTCTTTGGATTGCGCGTCCCCGCTCAACACTTCCACATCGTCCGGCGTGGCATTTACAAATCCTTGCGCCCGGCGCTGCATATAAATACGTCCACCCAGCGCGTCCCTATTTGCCCAACGATACCGATATTCATGATTTTTAATGCGGATAGAACAAACTTCAGGCACCATCAACGGTCTGGCCACGATGGCCTGATTAAACAAGATGGCCGCTTCGGGAGATATATGCCGCACGGCGTTAGGATCGCCTACGGTGACGTTAGCGTTAGGATCGCTAACTACGTTTTGGCCAATTGCAGTACCTTCTTTTGTGGTGATCGCCACCTAAACATCTCTTTGTTCCTCGCTCTCGCGGCTGTCCCGCTGGGATGCTGGCTTTATCGTCTCAGTGCGTTTAAGCAATACCGCCTTGCCTCGCTCATACTTAACAACCACCTCTCCATAAAGTTGGTTGTCCTGCATGTCTAAATGTAGTTGCGCTACTGATGGTTCAATTCTATCACATCCGCCCATTTAACTGGCCAACCTTCCCACCGGCACAATTAACCGGCTAGGTTCACTATTGGCCCGCTGACGCCGCTCCTCCAATAACGCCACCTTGGCCATTTCAATCAGCCCTAACTTTCCTATATCGTCAATCTGTGGCCATTGTACCTGAATCTGCCCAGTCGTAGGCAGAAACGATATTACAATTTGAATCGCAGGTACACCTACACCATTAGGCTCACTCATTCCCCACCTTCCCTACTAAACGAACTGCAACTTACCCATCGTTTTCTTGGCGTCATCTATCGGAACACCCATCTTTTGCAACAACTTGCGCTGCGACTCGCTAAATCCGTCCGCCTTCGACTCCAAGTTATCGTTACCGTGACCGCCTGCCGTCTCCAGGAAGAAGCTCTTAGACTTGCCATCAAACCGCATCCCAGCCTCTCTAGCGTGCCGTCCCAGCACCATATCTACCACATTCCGAATGTACTGAGGATCACCACGGAAAGTTTTACCGTCAGCGGTTAGAAGGGGGGAACCATCCAACACCTTACCAATCTCATCCGCGTACTGCTCCCAAAGCTCCCCAAATCCTGCCTTCTCATACTCCCGCTGAATATCGGCCCTAACCAACCGGCTCTCAACTTCAAGTTGCCGCAACATGACCGGCCCCAGTCTTTGCGCAAACGCCACGTTCTCATCATCCAAAACGCTGGTAGGGTTAAACTCTTGACGCTCAACTACTTCCGACGTATCCCGCCTAGTAACCATCTTAGATTCAATAGAATCAAACCGGCCATTAAGCGCCGCAATCGAATCGTTAAACGGCTTAAGTCCCTCCGCAATCTGCTCCGCTACCGTCTTTTCCGTCCCCACCTTAGTCTCCCCAGTTTCCGCGTTAGCGGGGTCAACTTCCTTACTTTTTGGCCAAAGTGTCATTTGTCCTCCATAACCTGTTTGAACATAGCGTTAAGGTGCTCCTCTAACTCAAGGAGGTCGGTAACTATATTGTACACCCCCTTGGCCTCGCCAACCTGCTTTAACTCATTGGCTTCCATAACCCGGCTAACGGCCGATTCCTGTAAGCGGCGCAATCCCACTGAGATAGCTTTCCACGCTTCTGACTGGAAGTGCTGTTTCACCACCTCCGGCCCCAGCAGGGCTATTTCCCGCCAAGGGTGATTGACCGGGGGCCATTTGCCCTCCACGTAAAGCTTCTTCATTTTGCTCAACTTCTGCTTCTGGGACGAATAGGTCTGGTTGTTCATATCCAAAATCCTTCAAAACTCTTTTATGTAGTGATTCCGATGCCACTACCACCTGTGTTAAATACTTTTTTACATCCGGCGGTACAATAGGATTAGAGATGGCCTGTAATACCTGACTGACCGCCGTATAATGCCGCTGTAACATTCCAGCGATCAACATACCCGTCTGCTTATCAATCTCCCGATTTAGCGATCCCGTGCTAGACCGTATCGGAATCCGCAATTTATTTTTAGCATAATCTTCCAACGCCTCAGTCAATAGCGCCCCATCCAAGCCAAACATCTGTTCCTTGCCGCCCGTGCCAAACTTGCCATAAAGCGCCGTTAGCGCAGACCCAAGCATCACATGAGCATGTCGGAACTCACTTGTCGCAAATCCAACCACCGAATTATTTTCCTGCATAACCGCTAGCGTGCCCTGCGCCGAATACACGTTAGGCCGCTTCATCACCCCGCCAGTACCGGCACCACTCACCGCAGGTGTAATACCCGCCCGCCTAGCCACCAACCCAAGTGTCATTTCCTCATTTTTAAAAGTTGACGGATAAACATCTCCTACCTGCAACGCCTCAATCTCATCTTTCTCGCCAACGATAAGCGCTGAGGGATATAGTTCGACATTGGCGTCCAGTGCTCTAGCTCTGGGCGAAACTCGGAGTGCGCGTATGTTGGCGACAGTGGCGTTATCGAGCCGTTGGTTATGCGTAGTCGAAAGTTCTTCTTGATAATTCTCAAGCAATTCGGCATACCCATGGCCATAAAGCCCATCCGTCCGGTATCCTAACTTGGCCCGTTTGACCGGTAACTCATTTTTAGGAAGGAAGTTAAAAATCTTCCGCAACACCGTCTTAGTTTTTTTGTGGAACGTGTAAATTAGGCGAAACTTTTTTCCGTTGTGCCACCAGGGGAAGTAGCACTCATAAATGTCCCACTCAGCCGTAGTATCCGGAAACGATGACGATGCAATACCTTGATCCTGCAACTCCTGTCGTACTGCCTCTCTAGGTTCGTGCCGGTCTGGATGCCCTAAGACCTCCTCAATCGCTGCTTTATCATAAAGCCCTCTATGCCCCCTATCCTCCAAATCCATTCTCCGCAATGCCCGCCGCACCACCACAAAATTGGCGTCCTCCAGCGTTTGCGCACTAGGATCGGCCATTACATCTTCATGCCGTAGCTTAGTCACCCTAGGCCCAAATTGCACAACCTCCTCGGACGCTTTTATTCTCTTTTTTTGTCCATCATAGCCAATGACCACCGCCTCCGTCGCTTCATCAATACTCAACTTAACGAACGCCGTCCCCAACTTGGCGGCATCAGTGAACCACAACGCCTCTAAAAACTGCAAATTGAGTTCGTCTGGCTCCATGCCCATCGTCTCCATAAAATCTTCAACGATGCGCCGTCTCTCCTCCAGCCGCTTCTTCTCCTTTGTCGTCTTTCCCTTTACATAATTCAAAAACGGCCACAAAGGTCTAGTGGCGTATATCAAACCCATGACCCTAGCGGTCATAGTATCTACCGTCTCCCCAATCACCTGTACCACCGTATTCGCTGCATTAGGAAACGGAAAGTTGCGCGATTGCTCCGCCGGAATCCCTAAGTAAAGCTTCCGCCATTTAGGCAACTTTACATCATGAAGTTCCTTATGACTTTGCTCTAGCCACTTCAACTGTTCACAAATATAATGTTCAATGTATTCCTCAACTTCCGTCGAGAAATCAATATTAACAGTCTCTCCCTTACTTGCCATCCGGCGCCCCAACTGGCAGCTTATCCGCAGGCGTGCCATTCCTCGCCAAATGTGTCCTTAAAAACTGTATGGCCGCGAACCGATCAATAGCCAACGCCTCCCATTGACAATTGCACACCGCCTTCAATTTATAGGGCGACACATCCGCCAGCGCATTATTAATCACTTTACCTTCGTGCTCTCCAAATCTAATGGCCATAAATCCCTTAGCTAAGGGTACCCCCTTTTAGCGCTGACCCGCCGTTTTCCTCGCTTTCAAAAGACATACGACTAAACGAGAAGTGGTAGTCGTTGATGTGCTCAACGTGTATAATGATGGCGTCACCTACTCGAATCAGTGACCACGCCCGGTCAAAGTCTTTCTGATTATAAACTTGGAAGGTCATCCCCCAATTATACTACGGTTTCGCACTCGTTAACCGCTCGGTGCGCCCCGGCCCCTACTGGGGAGTAACATACCCTGGATAGGGATTCAGTTGGCATCACTCCCTTCTTTGGCTAGTAGCCGGTTTTGGTGTGGCGGTTGGTCGTCCAGCGCTCCCGGCGCTCCCTGACCTTGTCAATTACGCGTTTGGTGTGTATGGCGTTCCACGTCTGCGTCGCATATCCCAAGCAATCCAGCACGTCAACCGGCTGTCCCGGTGCCGGGTAGTTATAGTATTCGTCGAGGAAGGCAGTCTGGTCAACGGCCACCCAGAACCGGCCCTCCCTAAATAGTGGCTCTAGGCTCTCAATGCGCTCCCGTTTGGCGTTAGCTCCTCTGTCCGCCTTTAACTCCCGAATGCCCATCTTCCATTCACTGGTTTTGTTTTTGTAATCAATAGGATACCGTAATAGGCGCTGGGCAGCGTTGACCTCCAGCCAAAACTCTCGCAGCCGCCACCGCTCCCCCAACTTGAATATGGTGTTTACTAGTTCGTCATAGCTGGACGATTTGGCCCACACATCCAGCAAATACACCTTATCGGTCTCCGGATCAACGCCAGTCACCACTACGCCGTGGTGCGCCCGTCCCCGCTCCTCCGCATGGTTTGGATCAACCACCATAGTCCGCACCAATATGTTAGGGTCAATGTCCTTTACGACCTCACCCGCCTTAACCTCATGACTGAGCCAATTACGACCTCGATCTGACTGGTGCTGGAGCGGCGACTTTATCGGCGTATAGAATCGCAGCCAATCTTTTTGGAACACACAATCTTCCGGATTGACTGGTAGGTTGAGGTATTGATGGCTGAATATGTACGGCCCCTGCACCTGTCGTATCTCATTCAGCGTTTCGATGCTAAATTCTTCCGGGAACACCGGTACACCGGGAGGATGTAATTCGCAACACCCGCCCAGGGCCGAGTGTGACTCGATATAGAATTCAGGCTGATGTTCCCGTATCCACCCCGATAGGTCGTTCGGTGCCCATCGGTTGTTTACCACTGTCCACGCCGCGTTATCGTAAGACTCAAATGCGCCAATCAAAAGCTGATGATATTCAATTACGGACTGCATAACCATGTCACTGTTAAGCGCGTCCTTTCCAATAACATCGTCCTCGGTTATATCGCTATAATGCCGGGACTGTAATGCACCACCCACACCCAGATAGTCGTATGTGCCCTCGCCTTGTGGCCCGCGTGTAGAACATTTATGGGTCTTAGTGTCGTTGTTCCAGACGGTCTTGCCGTCGGGAATGATGTCGTCGAACACATGCCGGAATATCTTATTCTCGTGGTAATGCCAATCCAGCCGGAAGCCGATCTTAATAGCGTTTTCAGAAATCTCGTTGACCGTGAGCGTGCGGCGGTTTGGGTTGTGGGTTGCCACCATCCAGCGTATAAACTCATCGCCGTAGCCAAGCTCACGCATAGCGGCCTCATCGGCCTCGGTGAAGGGAAGAGAACGCCACATGGTTCTTCCTTCGGTCACCATAACGGTTTTATAGTGGTCACGGGGAGCTTCAATAAGGTAGCGTGGACGGCCAACCTCAAGATTTTGTAGGATAGGTTTGTGGAAGCCGTCGCTTAGACGGCTGCGCTGAAGCACGGCCTTCTCGAAGAAGTACAGACTGCCAAGAGCGTTTAGGCGCAGGGACAGTCTGAAGGCCGGGGTGCGATGGTCATCCGGTATAGCAATTTGTCGCCACTTCATTTGACGGATTGGCGGATGTGGCGTTCTGCACCATCCATCCAGTCTGCGCAAGCCTTTAATGCCTGCCTGCGTCCTTTTGGACTTAGCGGATATTCGGCTATAACTTGTCTCCAATCGGTATCAACCCACGCCTCCGCTTCATAGTACATGGTCGGGGTGCCGCCAACGACGGACATAGTTATTGGTTTTACGGCGCAGCCAAATTGGTTCACATGCGCCGGGAAGTTGGCCCAGAGGTCAGTTCCTTTGCTTGACGCCATTAAGGCCAAGGCCAATGTTAGGATGCTCAGGACTATCAATTTCAAGCGCTTCATCGTGTACCTTCAACCGGCCATATACAAACGGTAAATGGGTATCGGTAACCTGCTTGGTTAGGCCTACCGCCGTCTCAATTCGTCTGGCCCACCGTATTGCCCAAATAGTCCATGTTATTCCGAATGGGCTAAATGCGGCGACCAACTCACCAACTGTACTTACATGATCCCAGTTAATTTGCATCTAATTTTGTAACGACGCTATCTCGCTCTTTCCTCTTACACGGCGCAGGTCTAAATGACCTTCCACCAAACACAAAATTTCCGGCTCATGCAGGATGCGCAAAATTACTTTTTCGTTGTTTTTGTATAGGTCAATGGTATGGCCTGCGAATGAGGAGTATAAAACCGATTGGCCTGGCACTAGCGCCTTGACCAGTTCGCCGGTAGAAACAATACGTCCGGTGGTTGGACGCCGTTGCGCGTCCTCCGGTACAATCAATAGTCCACCTTTACCGCTACACGCGGAACAAATCATAGTCTTGCTGCCGGAGCATTGGCCACAACGCTTAAACACTTTACCATCATACGACACCACACCCTCGCCGGAGCAATTATCGCAATCGGTTTTGCCGGTGCCGTTACAGATGGCGCATTCGTAGCCGGAGCGGAATTGATCTTCCTCGATTAGGAGGCGATCACCAAAGGCGGACATGGACAACGATTCAACTTCAAATTTGCCACTGGACGACATCAGGGTTCTCCTTAAGGTTTAGTCAAATAGCGGGCAGTACATAGCACCGCACAAACCGCAATGACGCAATACGCCAGCACAACCAGTAATTCCATTTAACCTACCTACCCCCTTTTAGCGCTGACCTGCTGTTGTTGGTCGTTTAGTATTACCATAGCTTATCGAGTGCTCCGGTTCTGGCCAAGCGTCTCATTAGGGCCAGCCAGCGGGGGCCATGTTCGGTCAACTCGCTTTCGGTCGCTGCGTGCGCCATTTCATGGACTAATGACAGCTTCCACACGGATGCGAATGGCTTTAGCGCCGCATTGATGCGTATGGTGCCAGGACTGTAGTCACCAGCAACACCACGCGGCAGGCGGCGCGACCATATGACTATTGTATCAGGGTCTAGGTCTAGGCCGAGACGGCGATTATAGGTGTGGAATTGGCGTTTTAAGGTCGTCATCGTGAGCATTATAATTATTGTGTATAAAAAATTTTTGAGGCGACTATTACCACTACACTACCTATCCATTACCATCCTTTTTGACCCCTTGCCCTCAACCACCATTATGCTTAACTGGGGAGTCAGCGGTAGAAGGGGGCAGCAATGCGACCGCATCCGCGACGGTATTGCCCAAGGCGGCGCTAGCCACCGGCGCGGCAAGGGTGCGGGCGACGGCGCGTATGCGGGCGATCTCGTCGGGCGTGTAGGTGACCGATTGGGATGTAATGTTGATTTGCTGTGGGGGGCGGCCATCGCGCATTTGCTGGTGAAACTTCAGTACATCTACCAGCATCCCCCACTCCTCCGCCCTTTCCAACTGCGCTATCAAATGTAGCCAATACTCCGCATCGCCTACCGCCTGCAATACCCTTCCACTCGTAAGGCTAATCGTGCCTGCCCTTTGCAGCCGCTCCAACCGTAACCCTAGCTCCCGCCCAGTTAGTATCTTCCCTCCGCGTGAGCCTTTCGGTCTGCCTGCGCCCGTGCGATATCCTCCCCGCAACGCCTTCTCCTCAACCGGGATAATTTGATTTCCTGCCACCATATATTGATTATCCCACATTTCGGACACCATTAGTATAGCTTCGCCTTTTGTTCGCTACCCTAGAGCTATGACAATGTCATTCTAAAATTTGGAATGGCGCTATAAAGTAGCGCTAAGTAGTTGAAAATAGGGTAAATAAAAATGTCACAAAATACTTGACATAGTGCTCACTGTGATTTAATGTAAACTTGGTACTAAGGGTATCGCGGTGACTAGTTCAAGGGTCACCGAATTGATCTTTGAATTAGTCATCGTAGGCACCCACAATTCGTGCCAAGGCACGTTAAATGGATGAAAACAATGACTACTAATAAAAAGACAGCTACAGCAAGGGTAATGGAGGGTGTGGAAGCGGCTGCGCAAGTCGCAAAAGAGAAAGCGAACGGCGCACTCGTTCAGACGCCAACCCAAGCCATCGGTATATTCGCCGAGAACCTGCCTACCGACACTGGACGCAACCTCAAATCGCTTTATGGGGATTTGCTGGCCGAATTCAGTCAGGAAGGCAGTTCAAAGGTCGCTATCGGTAAAACGCTGGTAAGCATCAAGGAATTGCTGGGGGAAAACTTCGGCAAGTTTCTCGATGATTGTGTGGCAAAGACGTTGAGGCGTTCGCTGGCAACCTGCTACAACTACATCGCTTTGTTCAAAGCGGCCAACCTGAAGTTCGCTAAGAACAAAGTGGTTGCCGATGCGTTGTTTCGCATTTGGGACGCCAAGGGGTGCTTTGACAGTGTCAACGGTGAACTAAGTCCCGCCGTTGACAAGGCAATCAAGGCGCTAGATGGCATCCCAGAGTCAACCGATTCGCAACTGTGCGAAACCTGGGTTAGACGGTTTATCGTAGAGGTTGATAAACTGGTTGGCAATGGACGCGCTGCCAGAACAGCCGCAGGTTGGGACTCGGAAACTATGACCAAAAAGCACGTGGCCGTGGTCAAAGGGTTCCGTGCCTACGTTACCAACAAATCTGTCAGCAGCAACCGCGCCATCTCGCTGCTAACCGATGTGATGGTGGAAGCGTTGACCGAGATGTCACCTTCCAGTCTGACTACCGCTATTGAGAACGCCAAGGCAAAGATTGCCAAAAGACGCGCTCAAATTGCGGAAGACTCCAACACTACCCAAGCCGCCATGCCTGTTGCAGCATAGGGCCATTGGCCCTACCGCAATACCCCAGCCTCGCCGCTCAAAACGGCGGGGCTTTTTTCTTGACTTAGCCACACTAACTCGTTATAATGTAATTAGATAGAACACCTGTGCCCGCCAACCCTCCCCCCTTTTAGCGCTGACGCTGTGTTGGGTACATGTCAACTAACCAACGTTATTTATCAAATCTAGTTAACAGGAGAAAATGTTATGCGCTACATTTTGTGTACATTGCTTGTGGTTGGTACGCTAGTTGCGCTCATAGTGCATCCGGCATTTGCTACCGTTATGTTGATTGCTTACGCAGTTTATGAGTTTGAGTTGTGATATGGCCGCGCGAAATAGGCGCGGTTCTTGTCCTGCGCGGTAGCGGCGGGGCCACGCCCAATGCAGCCACCCCAAACCGATGTGCTCCCATCCAGTTGGCGAAGTTAGGCTGTGTACGATGGGTACGGCGCACGATGTGCCATCTGTTTTAATGTAGCCACAGGTTATCATAAGACTATTTTACTACAATTGTGGCTGCGCATGCGGCCAAAGTTGACATAAGGTAAATGGTTTGGTATCATATAGTTAATCGCAGGAGACACCGCGCGGTGGGGGTAGGCCCATTTATCCTCTGTGCTTCCCGGTCTACCCCCCTTTTCCATTAAAAACAATCCATTTAAATACAAAAAGAGAGCAAAATGCAAAATCATAGGTCAATTATGACAATACAATGTGACCGATGTGGCGCGATGGAACCACTAAAATCAAACGGTACTTTGCCTGAAAGATGGGCGCTATTTCACCACAAATTGTATTTGAAGGTCATGCATAGAGCGTTGTGCCCAGATTGCACAGACGATGTGGCCCAGTTTATACAACAGCCAGCCACCGCGAATACACAGCAAGTGAATACGAGGCCGCCGAAGTCTGCAAAAGAACGGGAAAAAGAATTTAGCGAAGCAGTAGAGCGCGTTTACCGTAAATATGGGGATAACCTCGCGGCTTTCCTACATGATATTCAAAAGGAAGGCGCGTGAGGAATTATGACACTTTACGATGTGTTTGTGCGGATGCGGGGCAATAAAGAGATGTGTCGGCGAGTGTGGTGCTGTGATCCGTTTCAGAGGCACCCCCGGTTTGTGTTGGGACAAGTAGTATTAGCATTGCAAATTTACCGGGCGTGGGGAGGCGACAAATGAGACGAATGATTACAATTTGTGCGTTGTTGGCGGCATGGGCCATACCGGTTGCGAGACTTGCGCCGCCATCTGCAAGATGGAGGGAACCAAGGGCGAATGAACTCGTGCTCCCATGGGTGGAGCCGTACTATGCGCCGCCGGGAGATGACTGTGGGGCGGTGCGGTGGACTACGCGGCAGTTTAAACCGAGCGCTGGCAGGTGCTGGGAGGCCAAGATATGAACAAAGCTGGGCTAACTGCGAGGGAGATTGAGATTGTGCGGTTATTGGTGGTGGAGTGCCTGTTTGACAAGGAGGTGGCGGGCAGGTTGGGCATATCGGTGGATGCGGTGGGGACGCGGAGGAACAGGATTTATAAGAAGTTGGGGCTGCATTCGGGTATGGAATTGGCGCGGTGGGCGATTAGGGCGGGGGTAGTTCGGGTGGAAGATTTTTTAACAGCCCAAACTAAGTTTCCATCCGCCAAGTTAAATATTGGCGACCAAGCCGATGTTTACCATGCAGGGACAAAGACTTATTATCGCGCACTAATTCAAAAAGTTTTGACCGAGCGCATGGTCGAAGCTCCGGAGATGGAGTAGAAGAAAAGAGAAGTTTGGCCTCTTGACATTGAGCCACAGACCTGTATATAATAATTTTACTCGCCTAGCGCCAAAGCGAAGGCGAGATTATATAAGAGCAGTTTTGGGCAGGCAATTCAGAAATTTATGGAGAACTGCAATGAAAATTTACTTTGCCGGGCCACTGTTCACGCTGGCCGAACGTCACTTCAATTCACTTATAGGAATGTACCTTGTTGCGGCGGGCCACAAAGTGTGGCTGCCACAAGATAGCGAACCGCCACACAAAGACGCCAATACGGGAAAAAATATTTTCCTGAAAGACAAAGAGGGCGTTGATTGGGCCGATGTTGTTGTGGCCTGTATGGATGGCGCTGATCCCGATTCTGGCACATGCTGGGAATGTGGTTACGCTTACGGCACAGGCAAACCGGTTATTGTGTTTCGTACAGATTTTCGTGCCGATGGCGATGTCCCGGGCGCACCGTTCAATTTGATGTTGGTTTGTTCTGCAACCGAATGCTTAAACCTTCCGTGGCAGCCTTTGCCTCAAGTATTCAATGCTATCAATGAAGCACTTTCTCGCCTGCCAGGTCTGGAAGGACGAAATCGCCGAAATGCTTCGTCACGATCAACATAGCCTAGGAAAAGTAGGTGGCTAAACAGGACTGGGTCATTCAGATACAATTTAGTTTAGAGGTAGTTACAAAATGCCAGCCACAGCAACTAGAAAGCAGACGATCCTGGAAAACGCCGGATATGCTTATAGCTTCGGCCGGATGATCTATGTCAACCGGGACGCTCGAAAAGCCTTCAGCTTAAAGTTTGTGGATTATCACAGCGAAGGCGAACTGGAAGACCGAATCAATGAACCAACTCTACAAACCGGCGAGTGGCGTTTCTATTTCAATTCTGCCCCTTCGGATGCAGTGAAACGGGAACTTTCTAGTCTGCTCGCGTGAGCAAGGCTTGACATGGGACATCAGACCTGCTATAATCAATCCCATGTTGACTTCAGGTCAACATGGAATTACTAAGAGGTTGATTGAGGAAAAATGGAAGTTAAAAACATCCGCCCCGTTAAAGGCAATATGCTGCGCTTCACGCTGGTTGCGGAAGGTGTTGAAATAAGCGGCATACGCACCAACCCCGAATTCACTTTCTTATTGCCTCCCGCAACTATAAGTAACGGAAAGGTTTATAGCAGCGTCATCTTTCCGCTAGAAATACAACCTACCATCCTATCTGCCGCCAAAGCCGCCAATCTGACAAACGTAGCTACCATAAAGTGTTCATGTGGGGAAACAGTGCCTGAAAGAGAACTTGACGCGCACTACAACACGCACCATGCAGGCGTCAGCGTATAGAAGGGGGTCTTGGAGCAAGGTATAATATAAGAATGCGTCGCCTTTTATTGGCCCTATTTTTATTGTTAAGTTCTTTGGTGGGAGCAACAACGGTCACCTTGACCGTAACCGATGCCGAGAGTCAGACATGGAACAATGGTACCTATAGCATCCAGTTAGTATCCCCACCGGGTACGACTTCGGGGCCACCGTTCTTTTTAAATGGCACCGTTACACCCGTGCCCAATCAATTGCAGGTAGGTACGTTAAGCGGGACAGGCACGGCATCGCTAACGCTGACCGACAACGCTACTATAGCGCCTGCGCTTAGCGTGTGGCGCTTTACTATATGCCCACAAGCTACTGCGCCTTGTTTCGTGCAGGCGGTACAAATAGTTGGGGCCAGCCAAACCGTTAATCTTGTGCCCCCTATCATTCGCATTCCAGGCGCTAACATTCCCCCAACCACCTTGGCCTACACCGATGCTGAGGTTGCTAACCCCGGCTTAGGCACCATTTACTATAACTTGGTGTCTGGGGTATCGCGACAATGGAATGGGGTTGTGTGGGGGCCGTTAGCTGGAGGGGCTGCGTCTGGTTTAACTGTGACTGCGACAGGTACTATTGCACCAACGCCACAAAGCGGATCACCATGCCCACCGGGTCAGGGTGTTTGGATATATGGATTGATGGGTGACGCTAATTATAAAGCATTGGGTTCGTGGGACAGCACAACGGTATCGCCGCCGCTGTCCCCCACAGGCACCTTGCAGCACTGTTGGAGAGAATATTGGAATACCACTGGAGCGGCTATGGCGGGAGAGAAGAACCGCCTGCTTGGTATGCTGCATGTGCCCAGCGACGGCTCAGATGGTCTAGGCGGCGGCATAATCTCTAGCACGTCCAACGATCAAAGTGTTATTGGCATAACCATTAACAATACCGGTACCGGCCAAAATTTCCGGCAGTTGCAGGACATTTATGCCGATATGGCCCTCAGTGGGACGCCCACGTTCGGCGGCATTGCCGGGGGAGAAAACAACGCCGGTGTATTCAGAGGAAACTTATCTGATAATCGTGCGCAAACTCCAGTCAGTGGCTCTAGGTTCTTTGTTTACGCTGCGCAATATCAACGTCTCGGTGCACTGTCCTACAATTCCTGTGGAGCTGGAAATTGTGCTGGTGGTTACATTAGCGAAGTTGATAATGAAACTACTGGGAATGCCGGTGGAACCGTTCTTAATGCATTTGCGGCATATTCTGCCAACAATGCTGCCGCTACAAATTTAAGCTACGTTGCTTTTGAGAGTACTGCTCCTTCTCCCCGTTTTCCTTCGGCGAACTATGGATTTTGGTCGCGGGACATGGGCACCAATAGCGCCGATTTTGATTTTGCTGGGGATGGCGTCAACTCTGCGGGGACTGCTTCGGGCTTTAACTATTTCACCGGCCCGGTGAATTTTGGCAACGGCAATGCCGTCAAAGCTGCGGCAGGATATCAAGTAGATGTTCTCGGGGCGCTCAAGCTTAAAGCGGGTGCAGGAGTCCAAAATGTGGATTATTTTGGCTCTACGTCGGGCGACGCTAAGTTTGCGGCTGCGGCAGTTGCAGGAACACCAAACCAAATTAACTGGCCAACTATTACCGCACCGGCGGTTGGGGCATTATGGGCCAGTGATGGAGGTAACCCACAGCAGACATATTGGACGTGGAACTGCTCCAACTTAACTCCGGTTACGGTCAGCGCTAACGTTACTACCGACCAGACCTTAATGTCTTGCACTATTCCCGCAGGTACGCTTAACAACGTCGGGCGCAACCTTCATTTGTGGTCGGCCTTCGTTTATTCGACACCGGCGGCATCGGTGGCGGCCGTTACTATGAAATTAAAGTTGTGTACGGTGTCTGGATGCGGGTCTGGTACTGTCATAACCCCTTGCGCATTCACATCCAGCGCAAATCCTGGCACGGTGACCAATAACTCGATAAACTTTTTGTGCGATGCGACTACACAAACTGCCGGTGCGACGGCGTCATTTGAAAGTCATGGCAATATGACCATTGATCTTGGGGCCAGCCCTGGCTTGGCGGATTCCGTCTTCAGTGACACCAACACTGCCACTGTCGGCACGATTGATTCAACCGTACAACTATTCGCGCAGGTGACAGGCGCATTCTCCGTCGCCAGCGCTTCCAACTCACTTACCCAACGCCAAATGTTGGCTGATTCTCAACACTAACCCCATTGACCCTAGGAGTTTAACATGAAATTATTCACAACCTGTTTCATTTTATTTTTTGTTGCATCGGCAACATTTGCCAAGGACAACCCAACGCCAAAGCCAGAACTAACGCTAGAGCAGAAGTTGGAGTATGTTACAGCGCAGCGGGACGAGGCTTGGGCGCAGTTGCGGGCCGTTCCAGGTAATTGTGCTGCTAGTAACGCCTCCAATGTTACCAACGCGATGTATGATCGTTTGACCAAAGATATTGACAAGTCGAAATGGTTTGTCAACCGCGCCACACTTGAAATAGTTGCAGTGCCACCACCTCCACCAGCGCCAGATAAAAAGCCGTAAAAATTTGACATAACGTAACCGATTTGTTATCATGTATTTATAGGTTAGGACAATCCCTAACCTATTCCTTTTGCCCCAATAAAAGTTGAGCGCGGGCTTGCCCCGTAGACAGGAAAGCGTTTAGCGGCGCAATTCGCCACCTCCGGTGGGCGAGTTTGTACCGCAGATGGGAGTTTTGCGCATCTTGTTGAGCCTTCCCCATGTAAACTCCCTCAACAAATACGATAGATTAGGAGAAATAATGAAAATTCGTGCCCTCCCCCTACTAACGCTGTTTGTCGTTTTGGCCGGGTGCGCCAAGCGACCCATACCCACACCTCAACCTGTTCTGCCACCCAACAAAGACTTCACCATCACCGTCACATGGAACTATGACTTTACCAACTTCGCCGCCTGCTCCGCGTCCATAACATCCGGTTGCATATCCAACTTTACTTATGGCTATTTACAAGGCACCAACAAAATCGCTTTAGGCTCTGTCCCAACTTCCGCTTGTACTGGCACTGCCCAACCATTGTTATGCACTGCCATCACCAATAGTCAATTGCCAATGGGGCAAATCACATGGTTTGCCGCCGTCAATGCCATTGACAATGCAAGTAATCCATCTACCGCTACTACTACGTCCGCCACTCCAACCACAATCGCCACTGTTGGCCCCACCAACGTCGTCGGTAAAGCCAATTAAATCCAACTTTTAAGGAGGAAAAAATGAGATTTGCCGAACATATGTTACTTAACGCTAAAATCTACCCGCTCACCGCCTATACGCGCCGTGCTGATGATGGTGCCCGTTGCGCCCTCGGCTTGGTGGAAACCACTGACCCATATGCCCACGCGGAGTGTTTGTATCCGTGGCTGGAAAGCCATGAAATTAATTATCCTTGTGATTGTTTTAAATATGGACATATCCCCTTTCCAATGGACAATATGAACATCGTCATTGTCCATTTGTTTAACCAACATGTCATGCAAGGAAAACATTCTGCACTTGACTACTTACATTGTTTATTAAATGGCACCTACCAACAGATAAAACAAATTAAAATAAACAAACCTGTGCCGTGGACGCTTGAGCAATTGGCTGATTTTATCGAGGCGAATGATCCGACCAAGGAGCCTGTCAATGCGAATCATGTGGATGAGCAGGCACCATCCAACGCCGTCCCAACTAATGGCCCTGTCCCAGCTATGGCCATCGCATGAGTTAGTCATTGACACTGCCGTCTTTGACAGTGTTGATGCCATTATATCCCGATTCCGTGCCGCCAACGCCGATGAGTTGGTTTTAGTTGCACCGTGGACGTTGATCCGCCGCCTCATCAAGCATGGCGTTAAACCGATTTACGCACAAATGCAGCAGATTCCGTGCCGTCGTGCCGACGTAGAGGTAACTTTAGGTTCGCCCAAGCGGCCTCGCTGCTACCGTTTTGTCCAGTTTATGCGCTGTGAGAACGTATCCTTGCAGTTAACAACAATCCAACCACAACCTGAAAAGGAGACATAAAAAATGCACATTCCTGTTCTAAATCGCCTGCATTGTTTCGTTGACGACGACTACGTTTTCGACGTTGGTAATGGAGAGCCTGCCAATTTCAAAGACGGTACCGTCAAGTTGTCGGTCAATGGTACCTTGAAGGAAGCCCATGCTTCCGCTATGGGTCAGACCGTTGGCGCATTCATTAAAGCGAAAGCGCAACAGTACGGCGTCCGTACCTTTAATGTTTACGCGGATGGGGAAAAGCTGACCCACGGCGACGCCGATAACCAAGCCAGCGACTACAATGTCATTGAAATTGTCGCCAAAGATTCTCGTGGCATTGCGTCGCCTGTGCCTGATTCGACAGTTTCGCCGCCTAAGCGGGTGCTGATAATCGAAGTCCCTGAAGTTGAGGGCAGTAAGTGGGAGATTGATCTTCCCGAAGGTCTATCTATGGAACACGAGAATTTCATTCGTTACGTTTGGCTCCTTGGTTTCAAGGCCGCAATGGAGTGCTGACCCAATCGGCCCTGACCTCTAACCTAGGGTCAGGGTCATTTACAAAGGAGTAAAAATGCCCAAAACGAAGGCCAAAAAAAGGAAACCGAGGAAAACAATGACACCACCAGAACTGCCAGAGCCGCTTGTAGCACCACCTAACCCAATAAAAGTCAACATAAAACTTAATGATATTGACTGCGTGGCAGAAATTTCCGCATCTCATGCCATAGGTACTGCCGGTGCCATAATTAGGTTCCTGCCTAGCCGGGAAAAAATTAGGATAGCTACCCATCTATCATATTCTTTGCCTAAGGTCATATATGTTACTACAAATAATGCGCAAATTTCGATTACGGATTGGGCGACAGCTATAGCCACTGAAATCGAATATCGCCTCAATGCAAAGACCGCCGCGATGGTTGAGCTTCCAGGCTTGACTGATTGTTACATGGCCATTGGCCAAGGTGTATACCGATTGACCCCAGTTGAGCACCAAACCTATGGCCATCGTCCTTTACAAGCGATCCGCAACCGGGTTTTGGCGCATGCCAAAGTCCAAGCGGATAGAGTCATAGAAGATGCCAATAGACAAGCTATAGCAATTTTATCAACTACACAACAAAAAATGACAGAAGCTAAAAAAGCGATAGCTGATTACAAAAAGTTCGTCAAACCTCCACAATGGGCACTCGATAATAGAATACCGCTGTTGTGGCACCCACAATTGTTATTGTGGTGCGTTGGAATGTACATAGACCTTCGTGTTAAAAGATTTGAATACACAACCAATTTCATCCATGGCAATGCAGTACATAAGCAATGGATCGCCAAAGCTACAGCTTCAACCGTTTTTGTTCTAGCTTGGGTGCCACTAGAAAAAGATGGCAGCTATAACCAGCGGGCCATACAAACGCCGATACAAGTGCCACATGTAAACGACAATGGGGCATGTATGGACATAAAATCGGCCCCGAAAAAGATAAGAGATTTACAGGAGTTTATCGCATTGTGCGATGCGTTTAATGTCAGCATGTCTACAGTCAATCTGAAATCAATGCTAGTGTCTCCCATAAATTGGCCGCAACAAATTAAAGATGCGCTGCCGGACGCTATCGCCCTCCGCGTAATGGGTGATATACAAGATTGCTATTTCCTTAACGACCCTGAAGTACATGGGGATTTTGAAGAAACAATAACACGCGAACTAGAGGAGTTGAGCACATGGACAGCGTAAACATCGCCAGTGATCTATTCGACGCAAGTCAAGTTTATGGGCGTCAAGTATCCATTCCATTGTCCGTACCAACATCGGTCATGTGTATTGGTTGTGGCGGGGTTGGTTCATGGGCCGCATTATTTTTGGCCTTAGCAGGCGTCCATAGGCTGTTATTGTTCGACAGCGACAAAGTCAGTCCCAGTAACCTTAATCGAACCCCATTCACCCCCAACACCATTGACCAGTTAAAAACTGAAGCGTTGCGGGCGCTTATCTTGAGTGTTCGTCCGCATTGCGAAGTCGAATGCTATCCCAACTTTAATAGCGATTTCGCCAAAAGTTTGTATATGGATAACCCAAATTGGGCCATTGTATCAACCGATACATGGAGGTCGCGTAAAGACGCCTACAGATTTTGTCTAGCCAATGGCATTATATATGTAGAGGCGGCGGCGGAAGGAGATAGCAGTTCCATATCAGCAGAGCCAGCGGAATGGGCCACAATTGAAGAAGAAAATCCTAGCTACGCATCGGTGCCGGTTTGGGTCGGCCCGGCCATTGCCGCCGCTCACTTGGCCTGCGCATACATACTCCACGGCGCGGTGCCTACCAATGGCGTAACGCGCATGGATTGGGACGACGAAAAAGGTTCCGTCAAGTTTTTTGTAAAATAATTTGTAAAATAAAAGGAGATATCCAAATGGAAGAACACTTGAAATTCTGTCCCAGTAAGCGCTGCCCTCGGCACAATGTGCTAGTCAGTGCGCCAAACCGGCGCTACTGCTCAACGTGCGATGCTAAACTTAAAAACGCCAACTTAGTCAAACCTCGTGAATGGGACACTCCACCGTTGTTTGACGGCCTTGAAACACCACAAGGCAAACGCAGTGGCGGCGTTGTTGCTATAAACGCACTCAGCGCTAACGCGGAGTGGCGCAAAGGCGCGATATTGTCTAGTGGTGGTAAGTATTATCAACATGGTGAGGAAAAAGAGCCAATTCCTTGGGTCTATTTCGACGGCACCTACAAAGAACATGAGAAGTACATGGAGCACTTTAACGACACATTCACGTGCGATGAGGCGGAGATCGAAGGATGCCCACTAACAAAAAGCAAAAAAGTGGCCATCACCCTCCCCAACACTATGTGGCAAAATTTAATCTGGTTGTGCAAATCGTTCGACACCGAATGGATAGCCTTTCTCAAGGGAGTCCAGGACACCAAAGGTGATTGGACAATAACCGATTTCTACTTTCCTAAACAGCAAGCCACTGCTTTTCATGTAGACGCAGCGCCACGGGAACTGCAAGATGGCACTATTGGAGCGATCCATTCTCACGTTAGCATGAAGGCGGTTTTCAGCATCGAGGACATTAAACATGCCAACCATCCGGTAGAAATCGTCATCAACCGGGCGGGAGAATTTGACGCCGCCGTTCGCATCACCCTAGATTGTGGCCGTACGTCCCGCGCCAAAGCGGCTATATTGTTGCACGGCACCGACGAAGCCATCGCCCTTCGGGATACATTGAAGGCCAAATTACAATTAGATGGCATTCCTCCATTACTAGCAAGCTAGCGATACAAAAAATTTCATGATTATTTACTTGACTAATTCGGCAAAAGAAAAAGGAGATGTATTTTTTATGGCGACTTTCGACGTAAACACATTCAATGTTAAGGAGTTTGACCGTATTTTGTTATTAGGTTTGTCCCGCGGCCTTGGCGTTCCCGGCGAGCAAGTTTGTGTTGAAGCGGCAATTTGTCAGACTCTTGGGCTACCACATGGGGATGATCCAGGATGTGTAGCCGCCACCGTAAGGGAATTCAAAATTAGGCTTAATGATTCCAAGTGGACATCTCCCAAAGCAAGGGCCAAAGGACTACGCGATCTTGGATTGGCGCAACTTGGTTCAAAAGGAACCATTAGTGACCAAGAGTTCGTCACAAGATTGGCCGAGAAAACCATTCGTATGCTACTGCCAACCATGATTCGTGACTGTTACCCAAGAAATGAAAAGCTGCTTGAATTGGCTGAAGTTTGCGAAAAGGTTAGTAACAAAGAGTCAGCAAATGCTTTATATGACGCATTGGCCGCCGTCTACGCCTCCTACGCCTCCTACGCCGCTTCCTCCGCCGCCAAGGCCACCGCCACCGCCGCCTACGCCAAGGCCGCCACCAAGGCCTCCGCCGCTTTCGCCGCCTCCTACGCCGCTTCCTCCGCCGCCAAGGCCACCGCCACCGCCGCCTACGCCGACGCCGCCTCCTACGCCGCCACCGCCGCTTCCGCCGCCGCCAAGGCCGCCACCAAGGCCGCCTACGCCGCCTCCGCCGCCGCCAAGGCCTCCGCCGCTTTCGCCGCCTCCTACGCCGCCTCCGCCGCCTCCGATAAATATTTAATACTAGAGGCCAATCTGGCCTTAGAGGTACTGCATGAACTCAAAAGTCCGGGATGTAAATTGCTGGAGCAGGCATGACAATAATAACTATAGTTTCGATATTTACTATTTGTATTATCGCTTACGTCCTTGGCTTGGATGCATGGATATCCTGGCTAGGTCGTGCGCAACACCTACTTGATAAATTCGATCATCCATCTATTTACCGATTTGTTTACGATACAGAATTTAAATGGTGGCGTATGAACCCACTCTATTGGTTATTCACTTGGATGGATTGGCGTTCGCTTATAAATAGGTTAGAGCGCCCATGACGTTATGAAACATTCCGACCGAACCTTGTGTCGTAAAAAATGGAGCGCCAAATGAAACTGGTTCTAACGCCATTAGAAGGGCCACAACGCCTATTTATGGCACATTTCCATCATATTAAACATCGAGACGGAATGGTTTGGGGCCGAGGCAGTACTATAATCCGGGCCATAACCACTTGTACCATCCACGAGGGTGTCTGTACCACCACTGGACGCCCTTGTAAAACCCAAGGTTCTCATTCGGCTGTTGCCCGCTGTAGCGCCCTCGATGCATTTGTACGCACCAAAGGCCACAAGCTGGCATTCACCAGAGCAATATCGTTGTATCCCCGCGAATTGCGGGCACTTTTATGGAAGGAGTACCTACGCCAATGTCCGGCATAAAATTACCAACCGGGCCACGCCTGCCCGTTTTCACTCCCAACCAACAGGCTATATTTCCACATCTATGTGTGGGCAAGACCGATCCGGAAATTGCCACAGCATTAGGTATCACATTGAATGCCGCCCGCGAACGTGTCCGTAAAGTCACGGAAAAACTGGAACTGCGCTACCGCGCAGATGTCATAGCCTGGTTGCGCCAAAAAGAGTGCGCACATGACAAAACTAATTCCATTTCCCCGTCTGCGCCCCGTAAAGCCACCCAAAATAAAACAACCATTCAAACTACTTAAATTTGTGCCCAAAACGGAGCCAAAAACATGAAAATACATGTCACCGCCCGCGACATACGCAACGGCATCCCCAATACCACACAAAAATGTCCCATAGCCAGAGCTATTCGCCGTCGCGTTTTATGGAGAAAAAATGTAATAGTGGGAGCATCCGCACGTATTAGCACTAAGTATTATATATTACCGCCAATCGCCAAAAAATTTATCAAAAAATTCGACAACACTAGGGAAGGGGAGCCATTCCAATTTGAACTAAAGCGCTTGGCCCATCCATGATATCCTGCCCTCCGCATACGACATCTTAAGCACGGCGGAGGGCAGTTGTCCCCCTCTTTTACTCTCAAACGCCACCTTCAACTTGCGCCCCGAGCCGCCCTGTAAAAGTTCTTGTGGAACTACCACTACAAAGGCATCGCCCCCGCCATATATGTCTCCACTACCCCGTCCGTGATATGGGTCGGTTGGGTCGTATCCTGCCCTGTCAAGCGGAGGCTTGACAATATGATGACTTAACAACGTGGCGCAATTATAATCGTTATGTATCGCGTCCAGTCTATGCCACAACTTGGCAATCGTCTGGCTGTCATTCTCCTCCCCATCATGTATGCGCCGCATTGGATCGAACACAACCAAATCAATTGGCCCTACCTTCGCCACTTGATCCAACTCACGCTTTACCAAATCCGCCCCAACATGCGTATCCAGCTTTATATTCAAGTTCTTGGGCACTATCCACACTCGATCATTTACTTCCCGCCCTCCTCCAACCACCAGTTTAACCCGCTCCTGTATATTGGCCTCGCTGTCCTCCTGTGTAAAATATATCGTTCGCATTTGCCGTCCCGTCTTTAATTGCGGCACTCCCCACACATCTTTTCCTTCACTCAAGTCCCAAGCCGCGTTAAGCAGCATCCATGATTTATTTCCTTTCTTTGGCGGCCCAATCACCAGTCCCGTGTTCTTCCTAGTCAACAATCCCTCAATGATCCAATCGTCTGCCGGTAGCGGCTTATCCCTCAATTCAACTACACTTATTGCCATTATTACGCGACCTCAAAGGGGTGTGCGAGACTATCGCCATTTTTGGGCAGGTATCTCAATGTTACCACATAAATAATAATCATGCCCACTTGACACAGATAAGCATTATCTGGTACCATTGTTTCATTGAGATTTTATGGCACTAATAAGCATAGACCCGCTTAACATCGTTGCCACCTTGCGGCGCGACACCAAACTATTTCAATGGATTTCGCTCCTATTTCAAATGGCGTTTTCAGCGGTCGTCACTTTCTGCGGCACAGTCGGTAGCGCCCTTATCGCCCACACTTCAACCGCCATTGCCATTGGCTATGGTCTATTGTCGGTCGCCTCAGTACTAGCCATATTTTTCGGCGCGTCCGATCTTACTCGCGGCATGATGTTTGTACGGCCAGAAAAATTGGCCGAAGCGCAATTAAAGCAAGATGTAGCAATAACCCGCCGATAAAAAAGGATAACCCCATGTTGTCTTTCGTAAAATCTGATAGCGGTCAGCTATTCGCCCTCACCTCAACAGAAATGGTACGCGTTGTCCCTGATATAACTGACGACCAACTTATAACGATTGTGATTGAGGATAGTCAACGCCTTAGCAAAGCCACCGTTAAAACCTGTTTACCAAGTCAAAACGCCGTGGTGGCCGCGCCACTGGTCACGTTAAACAGCCGGTGGGCCACAGGCCAATAGTCTCGGGAGCCAAAACATGGCACGAAATAGTCCACAAGCTAAATGGGCCGCAAAGCAAAAGCGAAAGGGTAACTGCTCCCGCTGCGGCGCACCTAGAGGCGCTCTAAAGCAATTGTGTAACTATTGCCAAGCCAAGGCCAATGTTTATATGAAAAGGTGGCGTAAACTACGGAGGAAAAATGATAACACCAACCCTATTTAATCAGGCCATCAAAACTTCCCACTCGGGATGCGGAGACAATTGTCACTTAGAATCCAGCCTTGACGCCTCTGTTGTTAAAATGTTACAAGGAGTCCTAGACAATGCCTTAAATCATCCACAATTTAACGACATAGGGCCATCAAAACTTCTATGCGACGGCATACACATTGGCTACCGCTTGGCCCAACTAGAAGCCGAACACGCAAAACAAAAAGTTAATTAGGAGATAATCGTGATGCATGCTCAAGCGGAAGCATTGGCAGATGCTTTCAAGCGCGACTTCTGGGCGGCTGACCATGAAATAACTTGGACGGCCATCGAGCAGGAGCGTTTCCTTTGGTTATCGCCAGAAACGCTCCTCATTGGTCGCGTAGACGCACAAGGTCTGACCAGCGACAGAGACCCATTCTTCGCCGACTGGAAATCCGCCTCCATCAAGAAGGGCGGCAAAAACATGACCAACACCAAAGCTATGTGGCGCACCGATCCCCAAGCCCTCACTTACGGCGTCCTCCTAGCCGACGATGTACGCCGCTTTACTGTCCGTTGGGTCATAAAATCCAACCCACCCACCACCGACTTTGAGTGGTACACCTACACCGCTGCCGAACTCGCTATCTGGCGCGACAACTTACTACACATCGCAGACGACATTCACCGCTATCGTCGAACTAAACCAAACGGCCCGTGGCTGCTAAACCGTGGCAACTGTTACCGCTACGGCCTACAATACGCCTGTGTATTCGCTAACGACTGCCCCTCCAACAACATCATCGGCCCGCCCCGTCAACCACACAGCGGCTTAGAAGCTGATACCAAAACCGGAGCATTGCCCGGATTGGCCACCTCGGAAAATATGTCCAACTTTGTAATTCTAAGCAGTAGCCGGGTAAGCGACTTTCTCAACTGCCCCGAGCAGTACCGCCGCAAATGGGAAGGACAAGGCTTAAACGAAACCAGCGAAGCCTTAACTGTAGGACAAGATTTTCACGAAATTATAGCAAACTACTTGCGTTCCCTCATGCCAAGTGGTAACATTTAAGGAGATACGATGCTAACCGCAAAACAAATCGCAGAAACCATTAGCGATGGGTCTGGAGTCATGGGTTACCTTATCGGCAAACGCGATGTTGTGGAATCTACACTAAAGGCGGTTGAAAATGCCGGAGCAATCTAACTCCACCGCTATCGTAGTGGTTGACAGCGAATATCTTATTGATATTAAAGAGTTTGACGCAGCAGGAAAAGCCAACTCGTTCAAAGTAGGCATCCCCGCCAACGTCACTTCCAACGAAGCCTCCGTAATGCTTCGCTCTGCCATCCTAAAACGCACCACATGGAAAGCTTCCGACTTTCCCACCATCATCCACGCTGTCATTTATGCCGACCGCATGGGGCTTGACATCATGGCAGGCGATGTCTATACTGCCGAAGGTGGACGCCTCTCAACTACTGCCGGTGCCAAAATCCGACACGCAATGGCATCTGGTAAAATTGAAGGATATGCAGTCGAAATCACCGAAGGCCAAAAAATCACCATCGAATATGTATCGAAGGGGGCCAAGCAAAGCTGGACGGGGCCGAACTTAAAGGCCAAGGTGATTGTATTCGTAAAAGGCTGGCCCAAGCCAGTCATTTACGATACTACCTTGGAGGAGTGGTTCATGGGTAACAATCCCAACTGGAAGTTGCGTCCGGCCTACATGCTGCGCCGCAATGCCCTCTCCAAGGCGCTGGAGGAGGTCGCGCCAATGGGCATCGAACCAGACGAAGCCCCTCCCCTAACCGAAAGCCCAACTAGGACTTAACCAATGATAATGGTACCCCCTTTTAGCGCTGACCTGCCGTTTGCTTAACTATTAAATCCGGGCGCTGACTTCACCCCCTTGTCAACCCGGTCGCTGACGGCAAACGTGTTACCGAACTTGATAACAACCGCGGGTCAGCGCTAAAAGGGGGTCACCAAATTTGGGAATTATATAGATGACTCCCTTGAACAATGATAGGTTGTCGAATTGTCATCGCATCATCCTGCGACGTGGCTGGATGGGAGATGGCGACTTAATCAATTGGATTATGCTCAAGGTGTGGTGGGAAAATTACTTTCGGAGAACATTTCCGAGCCACTAAAAGAAAAGGGGCGTGTACGGGAGCATGGCGCAGCAAAGTTGTTGTATCCCATAGCAAACCAAATGACTAAAGGAGACAAAAAAAAAAATGACTGAAACGTTGGTAGATGTGGCCACAGATACTGTGTCTGAGGTTGTTCCTTCGCTGGACGATTTCGCTAACGATCCGGGTGGAGCTTGGCCAAATGGTTGGTATCGCGCTACCGTTATCCAAGGTTATGCTTCTACTAAAGGGAAGCAATTTGTCACTGGTAATGTGGTATCACAGCGGGGGGATTCCTTCAACGCACGCATTTGCCTGAAACTGGTAGGCCCCAAAGGCGAACGCATTATTCAGGAAAACATCAACTACCGTACTTCCGATTTTAGTGCAGATCGTCTCGCATTCATCAAGCAGGCCAGAGAAGAAAACAAAGGTGTTCGTGGCCGCTGGGCAGACACCGACGCACAGCGTACATCTCTTGCCCTTGGCACCATTGGCGAGGTGGAGAAGGCATTTGGCGTCACCATTCGTACCCTTGATGGTGTACTCACTCCAGCCACACTCAACGGTAAGTCTGTTGATGTTCGTTTGTCAACTGATGACAAAGGCTTCAACGTTCCCACTGGCTACACCAAGGCCGGAGAGAAAGTAAAGTCCTAGTGTTTCGGGTGCTGCGCCGGCGCTGATAAGGCACAACCGTCGCAGGTTACATCCGACGAGTCAAGGGTAGTTTAATGGGACAAAATACTTACCTATGGGTAGGAGATGTGGGTTCGAGGCCCACTCCTTGGCGACCCGTTTCGTCCGGTAGCCAACCACCCGGCTAAAGATAGGCCCGTATATGATCGGGCGCGGGAGTTGGCACCTACAGTAAAATCCGAGAGGTATGTAGCGCCGGGCGAATAAATGGGCCACAGATTCAACGCCGCATTGCGTCTAATGGTGCAAGTGGCTATTGATGGGGTGGCCCATTTTTTCATGTGGCGGGTTTCACCTACAACCGCACGATATGGGAACAAGTGGGTATGGATGCCGCCAATAAGCGCGTGGAATAGGCTACATGCTTATGATGATTTGGGCAGGCGTTTTGTAGTAATGCAATTTATATGAAATATACTGCATGGCATCTGCATCGTAATGAAAAACGGGGACGCGGAGGGCCACTATTCGTTGTGGTACCGGGATTTTGTTGTCACGAATGTGGAGGAAAAAATGGAACCAATAGGAACAAAGCAGGTGTTTATAGACGGAAAGCCGCACACAGTAACGGTGTATCCGGCAGTGTTCGACAACCGGGACGAACAACTTAGATGGGGACAAAATCTGCGGTCGCCGCGTATGCATCGTACTACCGACGATCAAAACACGATAGCTGAGTACATAAAAACGCGGGCCGACAAGGAGTCATAAAAATGGTTTTCGCTTGGACAATTGCTATTTTGGCATTCTGTGCAGGTCTTGAATACTTTTTTGCCACGCAGCCTGTTGGTGGCGACATTCGCTGCCTATATTGGCTACTCGTTTCCGCCATCACCATTGTTGTCACGAAGATTAAATGACGCATCCGTTGGTCAAATACGGCTTTAGCTCAACTATAGTGGAACCGGTGGGCTATTGCTCCAACGGTGTTTTAATCGTCGGTGAAGCACCGGGCGAGAAGGAGGATGAAACACTCATACCTTTTTGTCCGGGCGCTCCCGCCGGTTCGGTGCTGGAGCGGGCGATAAGACGAAAGGGATTTAACCGTGAACAGTTTGCCATCGCTAATGTGGTGCCTTCTCGGCCCCCTAACAATTATCTGGATGGTGCGCATTACGAGGAGGAGGCAATAACGTGGGGTCTCGAACACCTGGACGCAGCGGTCGCTAAGTATCGCCCTAAAGCCATTTTGGCGTTAGGTGGCGTCGCCACACGAGCAACCACAGGATTGGCGGGCCACAAACTGGGTGTGTCCAACCTTACTGGGTTCGTGCTACCATCGCCAAGGTATGGGGTTCCGGTAGTGGTCAACCATCATCCGTCGTTTTTGAGGCGGGGGGCAATGGGCCTTTTTGGAGTCCTAATGCGATCCATTAAGCTAGCCGTAACGGTGGCGGCTGAAAAACGCCAACCTATATTGCCCCCTGTTGACAATCCACCACTTGGCTACCTATTGCACCCCACGGAGCAACAGGTAGTCGAATTAGTAAAAGAGGTTCAAAGACATTCAACCGACAACATTGAACATAGATATTTAGCGTATGATATTGAAACACCCAATTCAACGGATGAAGATGTTGCTGAGGAGGCTAAGGGAGGGCAACCGATTAAAAGCATTCAATTCTCCCTTGCTGGTGGTAGTGGAATCTATTTCCCGTGGAGAGAGCCTTTCATCGAAGCTGCCCGGCACATACTGGCTTCACGGCTACCTAAATTGGGGTGGAACAACTGGCGTTTTGATGATCCAGTCCTTGAAGCCAACGGATGCACCATCGGAGGAGAGTCCCACGACCTGATGTGGGCATGGCACCACGCCCAGCCGGATATTCCACGCGGCCTGCAATTCGCCGCCGCCCAATCCGGCTGGCCTTGGCCTTGGAAACACATGGATGCCGCTAACCCCGCCTTTTATGGCATTGTGGATGTGGACGTGCTGCACCACATCGCAGGAGTATAAGGATGAACTGTTCATGATTGACGACCCCAAATGTAGAAAGTGTGGCTGCTTAAAATCTGAGCATGGGCCGTCAGAGCGGTGCCCAGAAGTTGGCGATTTGGCCCCACCCGACATGTGGTTTGAACCAGAACCTGACAATGCACAATGAGCCTGTTTCAATCAATGCGTGAGCAGGGTATTTGGCGGGGCTACTCGCGCCATGTGGCCAGTTTGAACCCCACTTTAGAGCATATGGCGGCGCGAGGGATGCCGGTTGACCCCGCTGTTTTCGACGCCGTCGTTGCTAAATTGCAAGGCGATTTCGATTCGGCCAAGGCCGAAATGCAGCGCATCGTCCCATTTGAAGTCAAAACAAAAAAGGTTTACAAGCGGAAGCCCAAGAACCCAGAAGGTTGTATGGAGGTCAATGGCCAATGGGTCAGAGCGTTGCCTTGGTCACCATCAAATAAGGGCCTAATCGCCTACATAAAGCACCGGGGACATGTTGTACCCAAGAACTTCAAGACAGGAAAGGAGACCACACAGGTCTTAGAGGTCAAGCGATTATCGCGTACAACAGGCGATCCTCTCTACGCCATTGTCATCACGTACCGCAAGGCGCAAACCATTCTTAAAAACCACGTTAAGAATTGGAAGCCAGGGCCAGACCATAGGGTACACACCACATTCTATTATGATCCTGCCACAGGCCAACTATCATCACGCCGCCCCAACGTGCAAAACGCGCCTAAACACGACGATCCAGAATTCGGCGGCTATGCCAAGACCTTTCGTTCGATGATTAAGGCCGATCCCGGCCACACCATTATAGAGTGTGTTTCACCTGAAACTAAAATATTACGTCACAATTTGACTTGGGATACTGCAAAAAATATAAAAATTGGGGATAATTTGTGGGGATTTGATGAGGAATTAGTTTCACATGGTAAAAGAAAGGGAAGATACTTACGAGAATCTTTTGTAACTAACGTTAGTAATATACGACGCCCATGTGTTCGCATTACTACAAATAAAGGTGTCATAACTTGTGCGACAAATCACATGATGCTTGCACGAAAAGGGCGGCGTTGCGGCCAAGGCTGGAGAACTGCTGAATCCATCAAACCCGGATATAGAATTGCACATTTTATAACACCTTGGAACACAGAAACATCATGGGCGGCTGGATGGATTGCTGGAGTTTTGGATGGCGAAGGATACGGTGGTAATACAAATCATCGTGGTTTATCCTTTGGACAGAATGAAGGAGATGTAGCCACACAATTTGTGCTAAACGCCAAGGAATTAGGATTCAACTTTGAACAATACGAAACTAATAGACCGTGTAAATATTTCTCATTACGAAACAAAGAAGCCTTTTCGTGGCTTCGTGCTATTGGTACATTTCGCCCGTTTCGGCTATATACACGTGCGCTAAAAAACATGGAGAACATGGCATACTGGGGTCGAAATAGTTCTCCGGCAGTTGTATTATCTGTAGAAGCTGTGGGTGAACAAGAAGTTATTGCCATAGAAACCAATACACACACATATTGCGCCGAAGGAATGATTTCACATAATTGTGATTACAAAGCTTTCCACATTCAAACTGCCGGGTTCGAGGCGCGTGACGCCAATATGATGCGCCTTGGCCGACTCGATATTCATTCTTACATTGCCGCCAACTTCCTTAAGCTACCGGGTGCGCAATACCTTCACGAAGTAAAGGATGACGCTGAATTAGCTGAACTCCTTGCCGCCGTCAAGAAGGCCCATAAATTCGTGCGCGACAACCAAGCCAAGCGTGCCATTTTAGGGTATATCAATGGCTTGGGCTACACCAAACTGTATGACCTAAATAAAGAGTTTTTTCAATCAAAGTGGCAAGCTAAAAGTTTGATGGAAATGCTAGACGTGCTATTCCCTCCCAGCGCAGCGTGGCGTAAAGCGATTGTGCAAAAGGCGCACGAGCAGGGCTATCTAATCAGCCGCCACGGATACATTCGATATTTCTGGGAAGTATTTCGCTGGCAAGGCGGTAAGTGGGCGCACGGCGATGACCATGAAGCGGCCCTCTCCTTCTTAATCCAAAATGACGCCCACGGTGAGATTAAAGACCGCATCATTACCATCGCCGAGCGTGGACTGGACGAAAAGTATGGACTTATCAACACCATCCACGATTCGTTAATTTTTCACTGCCCAACACATTTAGTGCTTGACTGCAAGGGGGAGATTAAGGATATAATGGAAGCACCATCAACAGTGTTAATTGATCCAATCGTCGCTCCCAACGGACTATCTGTCGAAGTTGATGTACAAGCTGGCCCTACATGGGCGGAAATTAAAGGGAGTTAGGAGACATCAAATGGATAATACTATAACATTCGCTAATATTGTGAAGGACGTGACTAACGAGTACAATATTGCCGCGTTTAAGCACAGGCCAATGCAAAGTGCGCATGAAGCGGCATCGGTCATACGCGAGGAGTTTGAGGAATTTTGGGACGAAGTTAAGAAGAAGAACCCTTCATCGTCAGTGCTACGAACGGAACTCATACAGACTGCCGCAATGTGCGTGCGGGCCATTTACGACTTGGGGCTATAAATGAGTGAAATTTGGGTGGCTGGTTACGATCTTCACTTTCCAAAATACGACGCCCCTACGTTCAATGCGATGCTATCTTTCATCGCCGACGTTAAACCGAAAGGTTTCATTTTCGGCGGCGATCAGATGGACAATGCAGAAATTAGCCACCACAACCGGCGCAAGCCTCTCTACAAACCGGTCGGCGCTTATGCAAGAAATACTAGACGATTCGATGAGGAAATTTTACGACCGCTGGAGTCGCGTCTTGGCCGCGCAGAAAAAGTATGGATAACGGGCAATCACGACCATTGGGAGCACGAGTTCATTGAGACCCATCCTGAACTGCAAGGACTGGTTGACCGCCCCACTGAGTTACGATTGTACCGCCGGGGCTGGGAAATTATTACTATCGGCCACGCTAAACGCCTTGGCCACCTTAACATAATTCACGGAGAAATTCTTACCGGAATAGGCAACCAAGCTGGGTTATATCCAGCACGCAAAGCGGTAGAGCTTTACGGCGATAATGTGTTGGCGGGGCACACACATGCGCCTCAATCGTTCGCCAAAATATCTCCAGTCGAACATCGAAAGAAACACATGGGCTGGATTTCTCCAATTTTGGGTCACACTAATCCAGACTACTTAGAAAACCGTCCAACTGCATGGATGCATGGATTCACAGTGATTGAGTTACAGCCTAATAAATTTTTCAACCTTTACCCAATAATCGTGTTCGATGGTAAATTCAGCTACGGAGGCAAAACTTATAATGGTCGTTAACAAGTACCATTGCGCCAACGCCACGATGACAGGACTAGGTGGTGCACCAACCCGTGCCACCACGTTACCGCACGACAGCGCGACCCGCAAACAATGGCCAGTCGCTACCGGCGTCCTGGATTACTTTCCCGACGCCATAGTCGCAATATCCAATGTCAGCTTCAGAGGTAACGAACAACACAATCCAGGCCAGCCTTTGCACTGGGCACGCAACAAATCCGCCGACGAAGCTGACACCATGATCCGCCACTTCCTACAACGCGGCACCGTTGACACCGATGGCGTCCGTCACACCGCAAAAATGGCCTGGCGGGCACTAGCCCTCCTTCAAAAAGAGATTGAAGATGAAAATGCCCCCACCAATAGCGGTGGTACCGTGAATGGCTAAAATAGGTATTGATTGCGACGGGGTGTTGGCCAATTTTGGCCATGCATGGAACCACATGGTAAACACTATTTGGCCGGGCCGCGTTCCGCCCCAATACAACGCCAAGGACTGGGACGACTACTACGATCTATCGGAGGACGAGGTTGATCTGGTATGGCGTAGAATAAAAGGTACGCCAAACTGGTGGTTGTCTTTGGACGCTTACAGTGACAGCATCGCAGCCTTGGCCCACTTCTTGATTAAAGCGTCCGACCATGACATACAAATTGTGACTAGCCGGGCCACCGTGATCGGCCTGCCCACTGCCAAGCAAACAGAGATTTGGCTAGACGCTTGTGGCGTTCGCGCCCACCACAATTACCTTGGCGTTTTGGTTGTACCCGACTCTAACGAGAAGTGGCGCATCTACCTCAGCGGCGGCTTCGACTACAGCATTGACGACAAGGGTATGACCATAGAACAGTGCGACATGATCCATCCGGCCCTAAGCAACCACCAAGCCTTCCTATTAGACCGCCCTTGGAACCAAAGCGCAACCGTCCGCAATCGCATCGCGTCCGTCAAAGAGTTTCTAAAGGCGGCGTCAGCGGATAAAAGGGGGTCGGGTGGGTAAGGTAAGTAAATTCAAAGAGGACGTGCGCAACCGCGCTCACCACCTTCTCATTGATCTTGAATATCTAGAAACACATGTTGCATCTCGTACTGGACGCCACGAGGACAATGTGGCCGTCGCGGAACATTTAGAGGAAATCAGGCGCTTCTTGCAGCGCTTGATAGGTTGTTAAAAGTTACTAGTGAACAATGCATAGTAGCTTCTTACACACTTTACATTGCCCAAGTTAACATTGTCCAGCGCCACGACCGGCCCCATACCGGATGAAATGCTGGGAAGGTTATTAATGCTAGTTCCAACGGTGTTGCCATCAATAATAAACGATACCGTTGTGCCATTATAAGTTATAACAAATTTATGGCTATTACCATCCGGTGTAACCCCACTGTCAGATAAGTTAGTCCCACCGCCGCCAGTAGCGTTATATAACTTCCATGTAGTGTCCCCCGCTGCCGTAGAATAGCGAAACGCTATCATTGGGGTAGATGGTGTATCACTAACAAGATTTGTGCCGATTAGTTCCTGCGCCGCACCGATCCAAACCCTCTCGTTAGTTGTGCTGGTAAGTTGAACCCTATGTGTAAGTGTGGACAACCCCCCAAGCGTCAGCACATTGCCAGTGGCTTGCACCCCCGCCAAGTTGTTCGCAGCCACATTTGTACACGCTTCAATCCCCTGCGGGTCAACTCCATTAGCTATAAGCGAGTTATACGAAGGCGATGTACCCGCTCCCGCAGTAAACATACCGATAGCGGACAGTGCGGTAGGATCGTTGCCGCCAGGAACTATCCATCCCCTTGTAAAGCTAGAGTTGCTTTTTACAAATGTAGTATTGGCGATCTGTAGACTTACGTCGTTTAAGGTTGGTGTAGGCACCGTATTGACCCCAGTAAACGCCTGATTGGCGTTTAACGCCAGAGTTCCGCTGCCATGTGGCAAGTTAACGTTAAATGGGCCACCTGCGGTTGGGCACAAAGTCGTAAAATCTATACCAGAAACATTGAACGAGGCACACACATTAAATACCGGCGCTAGGGTGTTGAACGTGACCTGTTGGTTGAACGTGTTGGTGCTAGTCCATACATTCGCAGTGCCTAAAATAATTGGCGATGTTGGGCCACTAGGGCATGTTACCGCGTATTGCGCTAATGGTGTATTAGACCCGGTAGGCGCTATCTGTACCGTGAAATTACCAAAGTTACAACCAAAATTGTATCGCCCAATTACATCAGTTTGTAATTGGCCAAAATTACCGCCCACAATGCTCAACGGTGTGCCAAATACATCGGTTATGTTGGCAGTTGGGCTGCATGGGATTGTTGGTGCCGCCGAATATGTACAAACACGCACCTGGGCATATGGTAAAAAGACAGGCGTGGATTGTCCAGTAGGTGTCGGTTTGAACGGATTAACTCCTAACGCTTGCCCCGGCACAAAAACGGTTTGTCCTATCGCCCGCTTAGGGGCAACACATCCGACAAACGACAATACGATTAGCGCCAAAATAGTTAATTTGTTTCTAATGGCCATTTTTGCTCTCCTTTTGGCTGGAACTCAATATGAATGTGCGCTCCAGTAGTCGCCGGGGTCGCTCCAACCCCGCCCTCCCAAACTACATCGTAACCACTGGGTGAAAGTATATCTTTTATCCGCTGAAAAATGTCCTCTACCTCCGTCACCCCAATCGTCCGTAAATCCGCCGCCAACCCCTTGGGATGTAACGAGTTGGGATTATGAGTCCCATCGGTCAAACTAGTGACCACCAAATCGTACCCCTTAGAATCATATATAAACTCAGCCACGCATAACGCATAGCCAATTTGCCACTGCACTCGATCCGGATTTACCCCACACTTAAACTTCATAAGTTTGTAACCACATTGTCATATATGGCCCAATCAACATTTAACTCCCGTGCAACTAGTCTTTCCACACTGGTGGCAAAGAAATGCTCATTTTTGTATGGTGCGCTAGCAGCATCTCCCGGCTCCGATAAATCCCCTTCTTCTCGATTGGTTTCAAACGCCTTATCAAATGCATCAACCGACTGTTGGGTAACTCCTCTATCCTTACATAATAATACTTCACACAATTCGTGAATGCCAACTAACGCTTCATACTTCCAGTTGCCCATATCACTAACATAAATAGTTAGTTTGTCGTTCTCCCAAAGCCAATCGCCAACTGTTGGATATCTTTGTTCATCATTCGGTATAGTCTTTATTTCAATGTTCAAGCTCATCCAATCCCCCTTAGCCAGCCCCAACGTTCTAATTGGTTATATCGCCTCTCAATGCACTCTCTAAGGTCATTCCTGTACTGTAAATCAGGGACATTTAGCTTGGCTAGTATTGCCTCTACCGACGTAAACGCGCTACCTATTGTGGCCCCGGTTCCAATAGGGCAACCTATTGCGTTATATGTGCCGCTAGTTACCAAGCACCCATCCTCAACCATTGCGTCATACAACACAAACTGCTCCAAATGGTCAATGTCTAATCCCTCAATCGGAACCTTCAACTGCTTCTTGGCGATCTCTGCAAAAGGATATGGCGGCACACTTAATCGCACTGTGGCGGCAAATTTGGCCTGTGCTTCCCCTAAAGTTGAAATCTGCCCGGTGGCCATCTTAAAAAGGAACTCCCCAAAACCAATAGCCAATAAACTAACAAGATTGCACGTCCCCTCATAACCAAATCGGGGTGTCCACTCCAGACCCCACACATTACCCTCAGTAGCGATGGTGTTGAGGTCAACCATACCGACATATCCAGCCTCCTTCAGAATTGGCCCCACCTTTTCCAACCCCTGCTCAAAAATTGGTGTGCGCCTGGGCGGCATCCATACTACATTTCCTGCGCATCCAGTATTTGGGCCTAAGCCCCCAGTCATAAACTTCTTTTCTTCCAGCGTATGGTTAAGTGCCACCCACTCTTTTCCTGTCCACCACGCCTCGGTCGAAACCTCGACGCCCTCCACAAACTCCTGCAATATAAACCGCTTTACCTTAGCATCTAGTCGTACCTCTATAAAGTGGGCCAAATCTTCCGCACTTTTGGCCACATACGTGGATTCGCTCGGCGCATCGCCGATTGGCTTCAACACATATCGTTTATTGTGCGATTTCAGGAAAGACAGCGCTTCAGTAGGTGAACCAAACTTTTCCCACTTAGGCACCTTGATACCCGCAGCCTCCATGACCTCCAGGCCAAACTCACGGTCGTACTCTAATCGGTCGGAAAACTCCGACGCCCCGATGACCGGGGTGGTCTCTCTGGCCTCGTCAGCCAGTTGGCCGAGACCACTACTATCAAACACAACCAAATCATATTTTCCTGGATTAGGTAACGACTTTAACGGCGACTTAATTATCCCACTAAGCGCATTAGCGTCTTTCTCGCTCTCACAATACCAATCAACTTCGTGACCTTCGTCGCCCAACAGCCAAACAAACCACGCCCCATCCGCCTTATTTGAAACTAGTAGAATGCGCATTTAACGCCACCGTAGGCGAGTGCGTCCGTCAGGCATTACCAATAACGAAGGATGATATAAGACGGCCCATAACATAAACAGGCCGTCTAACATCTCTTGAATCTGTCTAGTTTGAGCCGGTGCTGGCATACTTGCGGGTCAGGCTGTCCGTCCGGGTCTTTGGCGTCTTAATGCCCTTACGCAAACGGCCTGGCATCAACGTCTCCTTAGCGGGTGTAGTCCCACTGGCCGCGCCCCCC
>JACXTT010001030.1_pt1 | contig 47561 bp, 48 predicted proteins | sample 9270951 | NCBI WGS metagenome assembly JACXTT01 (sample SAMN15532306, study PRJNA645909) | rock metagenome | isolation source: weathered quartz diorite | place: Puerto Rico | collected 2017-06-21 | reverse complement strand
CGCGACGATCATGCTGCGTTAAAAACAGGCTCGCAATGCTCATGTAGGCCCCTACACTCCGCTTGCTCGCCTGTTTTTGCCTTGCCTGATCGCCGCTCGGCGAGTTCTCGTACAGACCCTAAGGATATTACCAATCGATCTGCAAGATTTTTCCTCGGTAATGCACATCAGGAGATAACGCCGGGGTTTATCCATCGGCTGAACCTGTGTGAAGCCGACCGATGCCCCATTACCTCGATATTGCTCAACGCGAAGAAATCCTGCAGTTGCACCAAACCTTCACCGGTCGTACCGAATGGCCGACCTGGCTATTGCTGATCGGCGTCTACCTGGGCTGGTTCGCCGTGGTGCTGGCCAGCCCCCGGCTGGGGCTGTGGCCGAGCACCGTCTTGCTGATCCCCATCGTCACGCTCTGGATGTCGGTGCAGCATGAATTGCTGCATGGCCATCCGACGCGTTTCGTCTGGTTGAACAAGCTCATGGGCTATGCGCCGTTCGCCGTCTGGTATCCCTACACCCTGTATCGCGACAGCCACCTGTTGCATCACCGCGACGAGGACCTGACCTTGCCCGGTGTCGACCCGGAAAGCCGCTACCTCCGCCAGCAGGACTGGCAGCATCGCTCAGGCTTCGAACGAGCCCTGCACCGTTTGAACAAGACGGTCCTGGGGCGTCTGCTGTTGGGTGCGCCGCTGGCGTTGCTGGGCCTGGCGAAGGAAGAAGGCCAGCGCCTGCGTCGCGGTGAGCGCCAAGCCTGGCTGATGTGGCTGACCCACGGCAGCCTGACCCTGCTGATGCTGGCGTTCATCACCCGTTACAGCGTTATCCCGGCTTGGCATTACCTGCTGCTGATCAGCGTTCCCGGACTGTCGCTGGCGATGCTGCGCTCCTTCTACGAACACCGTCCGAGTGCCGAACCGCACCAGCGTACGGTGCTCAACGAAGCTGGTTGGCCCTGGCGCTGGCTGTTTCTCAATGTGAACCTGCACCTGGTACATCACGATCTGCCGAAGTTGCCCTGGTATTTTCTGCCCCGGGTCTATCGCGCGCGGCGCGAGGCGTGGTTGGCGCGCAGCGGTGGCTACCTGGTAAAAGGCTATGGCGAGCTGGCGCGACGGCATGCGGTGAAGGTGATCGACAGCCCGCGACATCCGTTTGCCTGAGGAAAGTTCATGACTCATCGTTATGCCGAACTGTTGATGTATGTGGCGCCGCACGAAGTGCAGGAGGCCAACGAGCGCTGGATCGAACGGATTCTGCAAACCCTCGGCATCAGCCGTCGTTCTGCCCAGGGCCTGGACCTGATGCAACTCTGGCTGTCCCCGCAGCTGTTGTTCGCCCAGACCTGCGGCTATCCGTTGATGACCCTTTTGCGCGGGCAGGTCAAGCTGGTCGGACGTCCGCGTTATGAACTGGAGCATGCTGGGGGCGGTGATCATTGCAGCCTGTTGCTGAGCCGTGAAGGTGAGGGGCGTCGCACGCTGGAAGACTTTTACGACAGCCGTGGGGTGATCAACGACGAGGGCTCCAACAGCGGGATGAATCTGTTGCGCCAGCGTCTGGCGCCGCTGCATCGCGAGGGTCGTTTCTTCGCCAGTGTCGGGAAGAGTGGTGCTCACCGCGAAAGCCTGCGCTGGTTGCGCGAGGACCTGGCCGACCTGGCGGCGGTGGACAGCGTGACCTTTGCCTACCTGGCGCGTTTTGCGCCACATGAGGTGGCCGGCTTGAGAGTGGTGGCGCGCAGCGCCCGGAGTCCGTGCCTGCCTTACATTGCCCCTGTGGAGTCGAGTGTCGAGGAGATCGAGCGCATTCGCGCGGCGATGAACCGGGCGTTGCATGAGCTTCCCGATGTCGCTGCCACGCTGGGGTTGATCGAGGTGTTGCCGGCGAGTGAAGCGGACTATCAGGTCCTGCTGGATTATCGGGATGAGGCCCTGGCGTTGGGGTTCGCTCATTTGCGCTAGTGCGGTATCAATCCATTAAATAACTAAAAAATATATAAAAATAGTTTTTAAGTATTATTAAAGAATAAGTCGTGTTGGTAGGATTCTGCCACCGGACCACCGGACATACAGCGCATCCCTCTTCAATTGGAGCCACTATGTCCGGCGCCGACACCCTTCACCGCGATTACGTGGGCGGATTGTTCCGTAGTCATTACCCATGGCTGTGCGCCCGTTTGCGCCGCCACCTGGGCTCCAGCGCCAGCGCCGAAGACATCGCCGCCGACACCTTCGTCCAGTTGCTGATGGCCCCCGACGCCGTGCCGATCCGCCAGCCGCGCGCGCTCCTGAGCACCATCGCCCAACGCACGATGTACCAGCTCTGGCGCCGCCGCGATCTGGAGCGCGCCTACCTCGATGCCTTGCACCCGCTCCCCGACGCCGAAGTGCCGTCTCCCGAAGACCTGGCCCAGACGCTTGAAGCCCTGGAAAGCATCGACGGTGTGCTCGATGGCCTGCCGGACAAGGTCAAGGCCACTTTCCTGCTGTCCCGGGTCAACGGCCTGACCTATCCCGAGATCGCCGCCGAGCTGGGCATTTCCCAACGCTCGGTCAGCGACTACATGACCCGGGCCAGTCATGCCGCTACCTGTCGCCGGCGGCGCCGGAAGGGGGCCGTGGGGCCGGAGAAATCCCAGCGGAACGCAATGACCCGACATGAAAACCCAACCACCACGAGGTGAGCATGAAATCCATCAAGACCCTGTTTGGCGGTTCCATACTGGCCCTGAGCCTGTTGGCCCAGCCCGCACCCGCCGCCGAAAAGAATGCCCCGATTCACTTCGGTGACATCACCTGGGAGAGCGGCAGCCTGATCACCGAAGTCCTGCGACTGATCGTCGAGAAAGGCTACGGCTATTCCACCGATACCTTGCCCGGCAGCACCGTGAGCCTGGAAGCCGCCCTGGCGAAGAACGATATCCAGGTCATCGGCGAAGAATGGGCCGGACGCAGCCCGGCCTGGATCAAGGCCGAAAACGAAGGCAAGGTGTTCGGCCTCGGTGACACGGTCAAGGGCGCGACTGAAGGCTGGTGGGTACCGGAATACGTGATCAAGGGCGATCCGGCACGTGGCATCAAGCCACTGGCGCCGGACCTCAAGTCGGTGGCCGACCTGCCACGCTACAAGGAGGTGTTTCGCGACGCCGAAGACCCGTCCCGCGGGCGCTTCCTCAACAGCCCCAGCGGCTGGACCTCGGAAATCGTCAACAGCCAGAAACTCAAGGCCTATGGCCTGACCGACAGCTTCGTCAACTTCCGCACCGGCTCCGGCGCGGCGCTGGACGCGGAGGTCTCGGCCCAGGTCAAGCGCGGCAAGCCGGTGCTCTTCTACTACTGGTCGCCGACCCCGCTGCTGGGGCGCTTCAACCTGGTGAAACTGGAAGAGCCGCCGTTCGACGCCGAGGCCTGGAAGACCCTGGCCGATGCCAACAACCCGAACCCGCGGGGTACCCGTTCGATGCCGGCACACCTGGCGATTGGCGTGTCCGCGCCGTTCAAGACGCAGTACCCGGAGCTGGTCGAGTTCTTTGCCAAAGTCGACCTGCCGATCGACCTGCTGAACCGCACCCTGGCTGAAATGGGCGAGAAGCGCCTGCCGCCGCGCCAGGTCGCCGAAGCTTTCCTGCGTGACCAGCCACAGGTCTGGAACGCCTGGGTGCCCTCGGCCGTGGCCCAGCGTGTGAGCGGGAGCCTGTGATGTTCAAGCGTCTGTGCCTGCTGCCGGGTTTGAGCCTGGCCGGTGCGTCGAGCGGTTCTATGCCAATGGTCTGATTTCCAAGACGGTCCAGGTCGAACAGATCGTCTTCAAGGCCCCTTGAGCCCGCAGAGGAAATCCCCTCCCGGGCTTGCGCGATGCGCTGCTGGCGTTGTTCGAGATGTTGCGCTGAGCGGGCTACTTCGTGGCCAGGAAGGCCCCGGCCACCTGCTGGTCGACAGGGTTGGCCTGGTTATCCGCGGTCTTCGCGTTGAACGCCATCTTGACGCGCTCGGCGATCTGGTTCTCGATGCCTTGCTGCTTTTCCGGCGACATGCTTTTCAGGCTGTCCTCGGTCAGTCCCTGTTCCTTGAGGTACTGCTCGCGGATGTGCTGGGCCGCCGGCTTGCTCATGTAGTCCTTGAATGCCTTCATCGCATCGCTGTCGTTGCTCGCGATGGCGGCGGGGGCCGTGCGGGTCGTCGGCGCGGTGGCGGTCAGGGTTGCCGGGGCCGCGACAGTCGGCACCGCGGCCTGCAGGTGCACACGGGTCTTGGCGAAGGCCGCGTTGACGTTGTCGGCGATCTTGTCCGCGGCGTTTTGGGTGCCGGGCGCGGTGGTGGCCGCGGCGACTGCCTGGGCATTCTGGATAAAGCCACTGGACAGTGCGCTGGCGGCGGCGGTGGTCGGGTCCAGGTCCGCGCGATTGCTAGGTTTGATCACTGGGCTGTGACTGGCATTGACCAACATGGGATAACCCCCTGAATGTGAGTACAGGGCCAATGTCAGCAATTTGTATGCCCGTTGGTACAAAGTCGGTCTTATCAAGGTCTGGCGGATACATCACGGCTAAAAGCGCGGCGGCAAGCGGAGAGGCCTTGCCGCATCGATTGCCGCTCTCGGCAGTGCGGTTCCGGGATCAGCGGATCGCCAGGTCGAACTCGCGGAAGGCGTCGTCCACCGGGTGATAACCCAGTACCCGGGTGGTCTCGCTCAGGTCCATGCGCTTGAAGCGGTTGTTGGAGATGCCGTGGGCCACCAGGTGGGATACGCCTTCGACCTCGATCGCCCGCTGCAACAACTGCACGGCATCGCGCGGGCTGAGCCAGGCACTCAGGTCACGGGTGGTGCGCAGGTCGTGATCGTCGGGAAACTCGAAGGCACCGACGCGCAAGACAATGGTCGATAACCCGCGCCTCGCCGAATAGAACGCGCACAACGCTTCGCCATAACATTTGCTTACCCCGTACAGGTTGGCCGGCATCACCGGCATGCCTGGGGTGATCTGTCGGTCCACTGGGTAGCCCTCGATGGTCTGGGCGCTGCTGGCGAACACCACGCGCTTGCACTGGGCGCGCGCGGCAGCCTCCAGCAGGTAGGTGGTGGCCAGGATATTGTTCGGCAGCAGTTCCTCGAAGGACGAATCCGCAAAAGGGATACCCGCCAGGTGCACCACCACGTCGATGCCGTCGACCAGGGCCGCCAGTTCTTCCTTGTCGGCCATGTCCAGGCGAATGAAGCGGTGGTCGCCGATGGCAAAGTCCGGTTGGTGGCGGTCGGCGAGGACAAAATCGTAGCGGTGTCGTGCGGCCTGGAAAAACGTCTTGCCGATGCGACCACAGGCACCGGTCAGCAATATCTTGAGTGGGTTCATTCTGACTTCCATGTTGTTTTTATGACTAGCAGATGAATGATTCATAACGATTCAAGGTAGACCATGGCCAGCAATCTGTCGGCTCGATAAATCTCTGGCCCGCGGTTCGCGTGGCGTTTTAGGATAGTGGCCTGTTGCTTTTACCCAACCCTCGGAGGTCCCCGCCAGATGCACAAGGCATTGCTTAAGTTCGGCTGCTTCGCCGGGTTGTTGACCCCCTTCTGGTTGATCGTCGGGGTGGCCCTGGCCGGTGCCCTGTATCCGGGCTACAGCCATCTCAATCAGGCCATGAGCGAGTTGGGCGCGCTGGGCGCACCGACCCACGAGTTGTCGCCGTTGATCAACAACCTGCCGCTGGGGCTGTTGTTCTTCGCTTTCGGTGTGACGGTCTTCGCCTGTTTCGAAGGGCGTGGCCTGGCCCAGATCAGCGGTGTGCTGATTGCGCTGCATGGCATTGCCAGCCTGTTCACCGGTTACTTTTCCTGCGACGCGGGCTGCGGGCTGCAGAACCCTTCCTTCAGCCAGACCGTGCACAACAGCGCCGGCCTGGTGATGTTTCTGACCCTGGTGATCGCCAACGCGTTGTGGGTGTACCTCGCCGGTCGGTTGCTGGGCTCCAGGGCGTTCGCCTGGTTTTCCCTGGCGTGCACCCTGGTGGCCTTGGCAGCGGTGCCCTTGATGGGGCTGGCAGTGGCGGAAGGGGAGGGATTCGGTCTGTACCAGCGCTTGAACTACGGCGCTTCGGTGGTCTGGATCGGCGTGTTTGCCGGGTTGTTGCTGGCGCGGGAAAAGCGTCGCGCCGATCAGGACTGATACCGGCCATTCCCCTGCGAACAGGGGAGTGATCCAGGCACCTGCCGCGCTTCAACTGCTCTCGCGTACCATCAGTTCAAAGCCCATGTCCTGCACCGGCTGGGCGACCGGATTGCCGGCCATCAAACTCAGCAGCTGCTCCGCCGCCCGCCGGCCGACAGCCTCCCGGGGCGTGCGGATGCTGCTCAGGCGCGGCACCATGAAGGCCGAGCCGGGCAGGTCGTTGAAACCCACCACCGCAACCCGTTCCGGCACCTTGATACCACAGCGCATGGCCTCCAGCAGGGCGCCCTGGGCCAGGTCGTCGTTGCCGAAGAAGATCCCGTCGACCTGCGGATGGCTTTGCATCAGTTGCAGGAACAGTTCGCCGCCCAGGCCTACCGACGAGGGGCGCGGTGTCAGCAGTTCCAGATCCGGGTGGTACAGCCCTGCCGCCTGCAGCGCGCGGCGAAAGCCTTCGCCGCGTAACAGCGTGCGCTGGTCCAACTGCGCGCCGACGTAGGCCAGGTGTTTGCGTCCGCGGGCGATCAGGTGCTCGGCCGCCGTGGCGCCGGCGCTTTGTTGCGAGAAGCCGACGCAGTTCACGCCAGCACCGGGGTCCAGGTCCATCATGTAGACGCAGGGCACGTTGCTCGCCTCGATCATCCGCCGCGCGCTTTCCGAACGATCGAAGCCGGTCAGCAACAGGCCGCTTGGCTGGTAGGCCATGTAGTTGCGCAGCAGGTTCTCTTCTTCGTCGCGGGAATAGTGATAGTTGCCGATCAGCACTTCGAAGCCCCGGGGCCGCAGCACCGAGTGAATGGCCTCCAGGGTGTCGATGAACAGCAGGTTGGACAGCGACGGCACCAGTACCACCACCGAATGGCTCTGGGCCGAGGCCAGGGCGCGGGCGGCCGGGTTGACCACGTAGTTCAATTCCGCCGCCGCCTGTCGGACTTTTTCCGCGAGGTCGGTGGCCACGCTGCTGATGCCGCGCAGGGCCCTTGATGCGGTAATGGGGCTGACGCCGGCCAGGCGCGCGACTTCGCTGAGGGTCGGGCGTCCCGTGGTACGAGTATTCTTGTCGTTTTTGGTGGAGGTCATCGGACGGCTTGCCAAACAAAATTCAAGGTACTAAGGTAGCGCTGTCTCGGCGAGCCTGCAATTGCCTGAGCGTGATTGGCCTGATCGCGCCCGGTGTCGTCGGACGGTTGTTGCAACCCGTGGTACTGCACCACCCCATAAAAATGACAAGAAAGCGCCGGCAGTTTGCGTTTTGTGCTTTGCTTTCCCTGTAGTGAAAGCCCTGACAAAGACAGCGCTGTCTGCGTGCCGAGGTGTTACATGAATCAACCCATCACTGCCCTGGTCATCATGGGCGTCTCCGGTTGCGGCAAGTCCAGCGTGGGCGAGGCCCTGTGCCGGCTCAACGGCGCGACCCAGATCGAAGGCGACAGTTTTCACCCCGCCGCCAATATCGCCAAGATGAGTGCCGGCATTCCCCTGACCGATGACGACCGTGCCGGCTGGCTCGACAGCCTTTGCGACGAGTTGCGTCGGGTTCTGGCTGCTGGCCAGCACCCGGTGCTGACCTGTTCGGCGCTCAAGCACAGTTACCGCGAACGCCTGCGTAGCGCCGCGCCGGGTCTGGGTTTCGTGTTTCTCGAACTGAACCGCGAAGTCGCTGCCGAGCGGGTGGCGCATCGTCCGGGGCATTTCATGCCCTCGACCCTGATCGACAGCCAGTTCGCCACCCTTGAATCGCCGGTCGGCGAGCCCCTGACCCTGGCCCTGGACGCCTCGACCCAGAGCGTCGAGCGCCTGGCGCAGTCGGCCCATCGCTGGTGGCAGGCGCACGGGCTCGAACGCTCCGCCTGATTTTTGCCTGGAAAAGATAGCGCTGTCCCAGTCAGCTATCGTCAAACAACGCCGCGTATAAAAACAACAAGCAGGAGACACCTTATGTTTGGACTGTCCCACGAGACCTATCTGTTGCTGGATGCAGTGGTCACGATTATCGGGCTGATCGTGTTGATCACCCGCTTCAAGATTCACCCCTTCATCGGCCTGATCATCGCCTCGGCGTTTCTCGGCCTGACCTCGGGCATGCCCGCGGACAAGATCATCAAGGCCTTCCAGGACGGCTTCGGCGGCGTGCTGGGCTTTGTCGGGATCATCCTGGCGCTGGGCACCATGCTCGGCAAGATGATGTCCGATTCCGGTGGTGCCGATCAGATCGCCCAGACCCTGATCCGTGCCTTCGGCAAGGAGCGGGTGCAGTGGGCGATGATGTGCTCGGCGTTCTTGGTGGGCATTCCGCTGTTCTTCGAGATCGGCTTCGTGCTGCTGATTCCGTTGGTGTTCATCGTCGCGCGGCGCACCGGCGTGCCGCTGATCAAGATCGGCATTCCGTTGCTGGCCGGGCTCTCGACGGTGCACGGCCTGGTGCCGCCGCATCCGGGGCCGCTGCTGGCCATCGGGGTGTTCAACGCCGACATCGGCAAGACCATTTTCTACGGCCTGATCGTCGCCCTGCCAACCGCGATCATCGCCGGGCCGATCTTCGGCACCTTCATTGCCAGGTACATCCCGGGCAACCCTTCGCAGGAACTGGTCGACCAGTTGGCCCGTGAGCCGCAAGTGAAGGCGCTGCCGAGCTTCGGCGTGACCCTGGCCACCGTGCTGCTGCCGGTGTTCCTGATGCTGCTCAAGACCTTCGCCGACATTGCCTTGCCGGACGGGCATTTCTTCCGGGTCTGGATGGACATGATTGGTCATCCGATCAGTGCCTTGCTGCTGGCGCTGCTATTGGCGCTGTACACCTTCGGCAAGCGCCAGGGCATGGATTCCAAGCGGGTTCTCAAGCTGCTGGACGCCAGCCTGGCGCCGACGGCGGCGATCATCCTGATCATCGGTGCCGGCGGTGGCTTCAAGCAGATGCTGGTGACCAGCGGCGTCGGCGATGTGATCGGGCATATCGCCGTGAATGCGCAGATTTCGCCGATCCTGCTGGCGTGGCTGGTGGCGGCGGTGATCCGCGTGGCCACGGGTTCAGCGACGGTGGCGACCATTACCGGGGCGGGTATCGTGATGCCGGTGGTGGACCTGATTCCCGGAGTGAACCGCGAGTTGCTGGTACTGGCGACGGGGGCGGGGTCGTTGATCCTGTCGCACGTCAACGATGCCGGGTTCTGGCTGGTCAAGCAGTACTTCAACATGACCGTGGCCGAGACGTTCAAGACCTGGACGGCCATGGAGACGATTCTGTCGGTGGTGGGGCTGGTGTTTATCCTGCTGTTGTCGCTGGTGGTCTAAATGATTCGGGGCCGACACCTTTGGCAGGTGTCGGCCCCGATCATTTGGCGGTAGGAGCGAGCCCGCTCGCCACACAGGTTATTCCGCGGCGGTTTTCTTCAACAGGCCATCGGCCCGGAACATCCCGCGAATCCCGCGCACGGCCTGGCGAATGCGGTCCTGGTTTTCAATCAGGGCGAAACGCACATGGTCGTCGCCATACTCGCCAAACCCGACCCCCGGCGAGACGCAGACCTTGGCTTCGGCCAGCAGTTTCTTGGCGAACTCCAGCGAGCCCAGATGGGCGTACTCCTCGGGAATTTTCGCCCAGACGTACATCGAGGCCTTGGGGTTCTCGACCATCCAGCCCAGTTCGTGCAAGCCCTTGACCAACACGTTGCGGCGCTGGCGATACTGCTCGGCGATGTCCCGGACACACTGCTGATCGCCTTCCAGCGCGGCGATGGCCGCCACCTGCAACGGGGTAAAGGTGCCGTAGTCGTGGTAACTCTTGATCCGCGCCAGGGCGCTGACCAATTCCGGATTGCCGACCATGAAGCCGATACGCCAGCCGGCCATGTTGTAGCTCTTGGACAGGGTGAAAAATTCCACCGCGATGTCCTTGGCGCCCGGCACCTGCATGATCGACGGGGCTTTCCAGCCGTCATAGACGATGTCGGCATACGCCAGGTCGTGGATCACCAGCACGTCGTACTGCTTGGCCAGGGCGATCACCCGTTCGAAGAAATCCAGTTCCACGCATTGTGCGGTAGGGTTCGACGGGAAACCGAGAATCATCATCTTCGGCTTGGGGATGGAACCACGGATGGCCTGTTCCAGCTCGGCGAAGAAGTCCACGCCGGGCACCAGTGGCACCGAGCGGACCTGGGCACCGGCGATCACCGCGCCATAGATGTGAATCGGGTAGCTGGGGTTGGGCACCAGCACCGTGTCGCCCTGATCGAGGGTGGCGAGCATCAGGTGGGCCAGGCCCTCTTTCGACCCGATGGTGACGATGGCTTCGCTTTCCGGGTCGATATCGACCTGGTAGCGATCCTTGTACCAGTGGGAAATCGCTCGGCGCAGCCGTGGGATACCCTTGGACGTGGAGTAGCCGTGGGTGTCTTCGCGCTGTGCGACGGTGACCAGTTTTTCGACGATGTGCGGCGGGGTAGCGCCGTCGGGGTTACCCATGCTCAAGTCGATGATGTCTTCGCCACGACGACGGGCGGCCATCTTCAGCTCGGCAGTGATATTGAACACGTAGGGGGGGAGTCGATCAATGCGCGCAAAGCGGCGCGGCGAACCTGGGTTTGCCATGTAAACCTCTGACACGTAAGCGCCCGGAACCGTCCGAGCGACGTTGGCCACTGCGGTGGCCTGCGGGGCAGACAATAAGGGCGATGCTGGCCATCTGTCCAGATGCGCCACGGAAATATTTCTGCCGGAGGGACAGGTGCTGGGCCATTCAAACGGTACGGCCATTTGCTTCTATACTGCCTTCGGAGTCGTTCCCCATATGGAGTTTTTACCCATGGACGCAGCACATAACCTTAGCTACACGTATACCTTGCCAGTGCCACGTTTCGAGCATGGTCATTTTCGATTGATCGCCGGCCTGGGCGCGCGTTTTACCGCAGAGACCTCGGGCTCTATCCCGGACCTGTGGGACGCCTTTGTGCCACACATCGGAAAAGTCCCCAGCCAAGTGGGTGAAGTGACGTACGGTATTTGCTGCAATCCGGACGGCCAGGGCGGCTTCGAGTACATCGCCGGGGTGCAGATCAGCAAGCTGGACGACCTGCCCGAGCTGTACCGCTGGGTGGAGTTGCAGGACCAGCACTACGCGGTCTTCGAACACCAAGGCTCGCTGGAAACCCTCAAGCAGACTTTCGAGTCCATCTGGAACGACTGGTTACCGCAGTCCGGCTACCAGGCGGCGGATGCGCCGGAGTTCGAACGCTACAGTGCCGATTTCAACCCGGAAAAAGGCACCGGCACGGTGGAGATCTGGTTGCCGATCAAGGTCTGAGCCTTCGCGACGTACGTTCTCCTTCGGCATGGGGGAGCGGGCTCCCCCATGCCCTTTCAATGTCCCCCTTTGTTGCCCTTTTGCGTCTTGGTCGCCCGCCAGAAGTCGAGGTAGAGGGTGATCATACCGAACACGCTGATGCCCGACAGCATGAGCAGGCCGATCTGGATATGGGTCATGACAAGTCTCCGGAAAATACCGCATCAAGCGGCGACCTGCAGAGAAATAGTCGAAAATCCGTGCAGATGATATCGACTATATGAAAGCTTTACGGGGTGTTCGCACAACAATATGGAGTGGATACGAAGTGCTCGGGAATCGTCTCTTCGATGGTATTCATGGGCGCTTCAAGCAGTCGTCGGCTTCCGATCCGGGCGGTAGGGCCAGGCGCGAAATGCTCCTGTGCCGTTGGTGTTTTGTATTCCTGGAGGGAATGTATTGCATTAAAAACATGAATTTTCTTTATTTTCGCAAGGCGGCTACCTTGGGTTGAAATCCCGGCCAAGAGAGAAAGCCCATGTCGTCTGAACACCAGGACTCCGCTGGAAAATTCGATGTCTCCCGTGCCGGCGAATACGCCGAACAAAGCCGCATCGCCCTGGCCGGTTATGACGCCTGTCATGAGTTGGTGGCCTGCATGCTGGCTGCCAGCCTGGGGAGCGGGCGCGAGGCGAGGATCCTGGTGGTGGGTGCCGGCGGTACCGCCCAGGAAATCCTGACGGCGGCGGCGCTTGAGCCGCTTTGGCGGTTCACTGCGGTCGACCCGTCGGCCCCGATGCTCGAGTTGGCCCAGGCCAGTCTTCAGGCACAGGGCTTGCTTTCGCGCACACGGGTGTTTCTCGGCACGGTCGAGGCGTTGGAGGATGAGCCACCCTATGATGCCGCGACCCTGATCGGTGTGCTGCATCACCTGCCCGGCGATCAGGCCAAGCACGACATCCTCAGGGCCATTGCCGCTCGGCTCAAACCGGGGGCACCGTTGATTGTGGCCGGCAACCATCAGGCCTATGCCAGCCAACCGCTGTTGCTGGCGGCCTGGGGCGAGCGCTGGCGTCAGCAGGGCGCAAGCGCCGAAGCCGTGCGTGCCAAGCTCGGCAAGATTCTCCAGGGGGCCGATCCGCCGCACTCGGAGGCGGCGGTTCAGCGGTTACTTGAAGAGGCCGGGTTCGGAACCGCGACGCGATTCTTTTCCAGTCTGTTCTGGGGCGCCTGGGTGGCATCGAGGAGTGCCACACAGTCGACCTGATCGTTGCCCCTTTGCAGGGGCAACGGGCCGGCTCAGTTGCCGTGACAGCGAACGACCGCCGAATGCGTGGCGTAGCGTCCGGAGATCAGGATCTTGCCATCTGGCTGTAACTCCAGGTGGGAGAGGTAGCTGGTGCTATTGACGATGTTGATCACGCGACTGATCCCGCTGTCGCCAAAGTCGGGGTCCAGCTCGCCGTTGCTCAAATGGCGCATCAACCAGCAGCGGCTGCCGTCGTTGATGTGGCCGGCGCTGACAATTTTCCCGTCTTCCTGCACCGCGAGTGCGAAGGATAGATCCAGCTCGGGGAGCTCCCAGGGCATCCCGGCATTGAAACTTGTGTCCAGCTTGCCGTCGGCCGTGACGCGGGTGAGCAGGGCAATCTTCTGCGATAGATCCGCAGAGCCGGTGACGAGGATTTTCTGATCGGGCTGCACGGCGATATCGAAAAACGCGGCACTGCCTTCGCGAGCCGGCTCCAGCTCCAGATAGCCCGCGCAACCGAAGGCCTTGTCCGGCAGGCCGGTGGCCCCATAGCGCATCAGCATGGCGTTGCGGCCACGTCTACCGGCCACGATCAGCTTGCCATCGGCCTGGACGTGAACCGCCTCGAACGTGATGTTGGGTTCCGGTGCCGTGACCACGCCGCAGGTGCCGAACCGCAGGTCGTAACTGCCGCTGCGATCGAGACGCACGATGACGTCTCGTTCGGGCTCGCCTACGGCGCTGTTCCTCAGGGCCAGGACGATAAAGCCATCCTGGGGTTGCAGGGCGAGCCTGCGACCGTAGCCCATCCAGGGAACACTGTAGGGCAGGACGACCTGGCCGTTATCGCCGAAGTCGGGGTCCGGAGTGCCGGCTTCAGTGAGACGGGCGCAGAAAGCCTGTTCACCGGATCGGAAGTGGCCGAGCAGGAGGAACTTGTCTTCTTCATCGACGACCGCCTTGATCAACCGTCGACTGGAACTTCCGAGGGAGTGGGGCCAGTCTCGATCGTAAAAACCGTCTTCGCTGAAGTTGGCCAGGGTGATACTTTCCTGCTGGTCTTCATGTACGCCGATAAACCGATGACGACCATCGGGCCATAATACCGAGGGGCCGACAAAACCAGGGCCTCTTTCTGAAAAAATAACCAGGCCATCGCGGTATTCACCAAATTCCAGGTCGCGTCTTCCGGCATTGCCAGAGAGCTCGATGGCCGCAGAGGGCGGGCTTTTTGGAACGTTATTTGAAGTTCGGTTCTGTGCGTCCATGGGGGTTGAGTCCTTTCAGTTTATTAAATAGCCGCTGGTTAAATAGCGGCGCGCTTGCTTCCTGATGAAGCAGTCACGTCATCGATTTAATAACTGCAAGGCAAGTTTGCCCAGCGCTCAAGTTTTACTGTAAATGACCAACTGATCTCATACTTATGGCCACCCGCAACTTCAAAGTGCCAGGGCCAATCTTCGTTCGCCGCGATAGGCTTCGCCGGTATCGACCCAACCCTGTTTCAGGTAAAGGTTCATCGCTGCCTGGTTATTCGTTCCTACCGACAGCAGTAGCTGACGGGTTTGTGGCCAGGCCCGGCGTGCTGCTTCGGGAAGGGCTTGCAGGCAGGCCACGCCGAACCCCCGGCCCTGAACCTGTTTGTCTACTTGCAGCGCATGCAGGGTGGCGCTGCCTGCGCCGGCCCAGTGCGGAACGAACGGGTGGCGCTTGAGCAGCAGGAAGGCCACCGGCGTGTCATCGTCGAGCAGGACCAGGCCCAGCACCCCGTCCTGGGACTCGCGCGGCAGGAAATGCAGGGCCGAATGAATATCGCCGCAAAACTGCAGTTGCTCAGGGTGGACTTCGAGGCGCACGAGCTGCTCTCGCTGAAGCGCGGTCAGTTCGTCGTAGTGGGCCAGTCGGGCATTCATGGTGCCCCCTCAGAGCGGCAAGGCCAGCCTGCGCTCTTCGCCGACCCGGCCGTGAAAGGTTTCGCCGCTGTCGACAAATCCCTGTTTCAGGTAGAGCCCGCGGGCGGTGTCGTTGTCGGCGTCGACCATCAGCATCAGCTGAGTAGTGGCCGGCCAGGCGGCGCGGGCGGCGGCCGGCAGCGCTTGCATGCAGGCGCGCCCCAGGCCGCGGCCCTGGTAGCCTTTATCCACTTGCAGGCCATGCAGCGTACACACGTTGCCGGTGGCCCAGGCCGGTGACGCCGGTGGTCGCTTGAGCAACAGAAAGCCCACCGGCAGCTCATCGGCCAGCAGGACAAACCCCTTCACGTCACTTCCCGTGTGGGCATGCAGTACCGCCAGGCCTTGGGCGATATCGCTGGAAAACTCCTTCTGCGCCGTATCGACCTGGATCAATTCCAACTGCTCGCGTTGGGTGGGGCTCAGCGTGACGTAGTCGACAAGGGCAGTTCTCACAGCGGCATATCCTATTTCCGGCAGTAGTGGGGCGGATTCTATCGGCTTTGTCGGGCTTGATATTATTTTTTTCCCACGACTTTTTACGCCTGTCGATTTCGCTCGCTCCCAGGCGACCATTCGTACAGCTGCTGATCGTCGATGGCCTTCGCCAAAGCTCGAAACAGCAGCCATAGTTGCTCGACCGCCCCGGAGACACGCCATGAAATACCTATGCCTGATCTACAGTAATGAAGAGCTGCTGCACTCCCATCCCGACAGTCCCCAGGATCCCGAGTGCCTGGCCTATGCACAGTCGATCCAGGCCAGTGGCCGGATGCTTGCCGCCGAGCCGCTGGAGTCGGTGAGCACCGCCACCACGGTGCGCATGCGCGGTGGGAAGCTGTCCATCGTCGACGGGCCGTTTGCCGAAACCAAGGAGCAACTGGCCGGGTTCTACCTGGTGGAGGCCCGCGACCTCAACGAAGCCTTGCAGATTGCCGGCCATATCCCGGCCGCCCGGGTGGGCAGCGTGGAAGTACGGCCGGTGCGGGCGCTCAACCTGGGGTTGGCGGATTGACCCTCCAAGCCGATAGCATCAAGCAGCAGGTTGAGGCGGTCTATCGACAGGAGTCACGGCGGATCCTGGCGACCCTGATCCGTTTGCTCGGGGATTTCGACCTGGCGGAGGAGGCCTTGCACGAAGCCTTCTTTATCGCCGTCGAGCGCTGGCAGCGCGATGGCGTGCCGGCCAATCCCCGTGCCTGGCTGGTCTCCACCGGGCGTTTCAAGGCCATCGATGTGCTGCGTCGACGGGCACGCTTCGCCGCGTCTCGGGAACACTTGATCGCCCAGGCCGAAGCGCTGGAGCAGGGCGAGTGGAGCGACGAGGATGTCGAGGACGATCGGCTGCGGCTGATCTTTACCTGCTGTCACCCGGCGCTGTCGGCGGATGCCCAGGTGCCGCTGACGCTTCGGGAGGTCTGCGACCTGACCACGGAAGAAATCGCCCGGGCCTTTCTTTCCAGCCCCTCGACCATCGCCCAGCGCATCGTGCGGGCCAAGGCGAAGATTCGCGATGCGAGGATTCCCTACCAGGTGCCTTCCCTGGCGGAGTTGCCAGAGCGCCTGGACAGTGTGTTACGGGTTATCTACCTGGTGTTCAACGAGGGCTATTCGGCGTTCCTCGGTGCCAACCTGACCCGCGACGACCTGACGGCGGAAGCCATTCGTCTTGGGCGCCTGTTGCTGGAGTTGCTGCCCGACCCCGAGGTCATGGGGCTGCTGGCGTTGATGTTGCTGCATGAGTCGCGGCGCCAGGCACGGGTCTCCGGGAGTGGCGAACTGGTGCTGCTCGATGCCCAGGATCGCTCCTGCTGGAACCCGCTGCTGATTGCCGAAGGGTGTGCCCTGGTGGAACGGGCACTGGGCACCGGACGTTTCGGGCCCTACGGCCTGCAGGCCGCGATAGCCGCCGTGCATGCCGAGTCGGCGACGGCCGAGGACACCGACTGGCGGCAGATCGTCGGGCTCTATGACCTGTTGCTGCGGGTGGTGCCCTCGGCGGTGATAGAACTCAACCGGGCGGTGGCGGTGGCCATGCGCGATGGCCCCCTGGCGGGGCTTGAACTGGTGGAGGGCATCCTCGGGCGCGGCGAGTTGCTGGACTATCATCTGGCGCATTCGGCGCGGGCGGATTTCTGCCGTCGGCTGGGACGGGTGGAGCAGGCGCGCGAGGCTTATCTGCGCGCGCTGGCGTTGACGCAGCAGGCGCCGGAGCGGCGTTTTATCGAGCGTCGGCTGGAGGAGTTGAAAGGTGTCGAGCACGAGTCTCGAAACCTGTAGGAGGTGATCGATAGGGGCGGCGAATGTGAGATCGCATCGCCGGCAAGCCAGCTTCCACAAGGGCAGGTTACTCCAGCATCCTGGCCAGCAACCAACTGCCCGCCGGCCCCGGCGGGTGCAGGCGTGACCAGAGGGCATCCACCGCGATCGGCCGCGGCCAGCCGCGGACCGGCAGCTCCACCAGCGAAGCGTTGTCGAAGCGCTCCACCAGCCAGCGCGGCAGCGGTGCCCAGCCGAACCCGCGCTGGGCCATCTCCAGCAGCATCAGGTAACTCGACGCCGACCAGAAACGGCCCTGGGCACGGCTCTCGTAAGGATTGACGATGGTTGCCAGGCGCAGTTCGCGGTGCTGCTGCAGGCTGGGTTGATCGACCCTGGCCTGTTTCGCCAAGGGATGATCGCGGTGGACGAACACGGCGAACTCGGTGCGTTCATCCACGGTGGCGCTGCCCAGGTCCGGTGGGTAGCTGTCCTGTCGCTCGGCAAAGGCCACCTGTGCGCGGCCTTGCCGGACCAGCTCCACCAGGTCGGCGCATTCGGCGATCAGGCATTCCAGCTCAAGGTCCGGGTAGCGCGCTTCGAAGCCGCTCAGGGCCGCCTCGAAACGGTTGGACTGGTAGGTGTCGGAAATCACCACGGTCAGCTTCGCTTCCAAGCCTCCGGCCAATTGGCGGGCGCTCATTTCCAGGCGGTTATTGGCCGCCAGGATGTCCTCGGCCTTCTGCAGCATGACATGGCCGGCCGCGGTCAGGCCGGGTTTGCGGGTGCTGCGGTCGAACAGCTCGATGCCCAGGTCGATTTCCAGGCTCGCCACTGCCGCGCTGATGGTGGATTGGCTCTTGCCCAGCTTACGTGCCGCCGCGGAAAAGGAACCCAGGGTCGCCGCCTGGACAAAGGCCTGGAGCATTTCGTTGGTGGCCATGAACTATCGCTTCTGTCGATGGTAATCGACTTTTAGTATCTGTAGCGGCGGCGATAATGACAACCCCAGACATCAATGGAGGTGTCCATCATGACCCCCTGCAAGTCCTTTACCGAACGTGTGCTACAGGCCATCGGCTTCGAGGTTCTTGCCGTACTCCTGTGCACGCCACTGTTCGCCTGGGTGATGAGCAAGCCGCTGCTGGACATGGGGGTGGTGACGGTCGCCAACTGTTTCATCGCCCTGGGCTGGAACGTCTTGTTCAACGGGATGTTCGACCGGATGCGCGAGCGCTTCGCCCTGGTCCGGAACGTCTGGACGCGCCTGCTCCATGCCTTGCTGTTCGAAGGCGGGTTGATCGTGGTGAGCGTGCCGTTGGTGGCCTGGTGGCTGGAGCTCAGCCTGTTGACGGCATTGCTGTTGGATATCGGCGTGCTGCTGTTTTTCCTGCCCTATACCTATCTGTATCACTGGGCCTATGACGCTTTGCGCGAGCGGCTGTTGCTGCGGGCACGAGTGTTGTAGGAGCCGAGCTTGCTCGCGAAAGCGCCAAGCCCGGGCTCCGCCGTATCTACAGGAACATGCCGCCCGAGGCCTCGATCCGCTGCCCGGTGATCCACTGGCCAGCGTCGCCCAGCAGCAGCGCGATGGCGCCGCCGATATCGTCCGGCAAGCCGACACGGCCCAGCGCGGTGTTGGCCGCGACAAAGGCATTCAGGTCCCGGTTATCGCGCACTGCACCGCCACCGAAATCGGTTTCGATGGCGCCGGGTGCCAGGCAGTTCACACTGATCCCGCGCGCCCCGAGTTCCTTGGCCTGGTAACGGGTCAAGGTTTCCATTGCACCCTTCATTGCTGCATAGGCGCTGTATCCCGGTAGGCTGAAGCGCGCCAGGCCGCTGGAAATATTGACGATACGGCCGCCGTCGGCCAGCAGCGGCAAGAGTTTCTGGGTCAGGAAAAACGGCCCCTTGAACTGCACGTTCAGCAATTGGTCGAACTGCTCTTCGCTGGTGTCGGCGAACAGGGCATGCACCCCGACCCCGGCGTTGTTGACCAGGAAATCAAAGCGCTCGCGGGCAAAGACCGTGACCAGAACCTTGGCTACAGCCTCGCTGAACGTCTTGAATCCGTCGATCCGGCTCACGTCCAGTTGCAGCATGGCGGCGCGACCACCGAGTGTTTCGATCTCCGCCACCACGGCCTGGGCGTCGTCGGCGCGGCTGTTGTAGGTGCCGATGATATCGACACCCTGGGCGGCCAGGTGCAGTGCGGTACTTTTGCCAAGGCCGCGACTGGCGCCGGTGATCAGGGCGATTTTGCGAGTCATATCGTGTTCCTCAACGGGTGGGTGACAGTGAGGAAAGTGTATTTGTTCGCTTCTTGTTGGATAAATGCTGCTGGATCGGAAACACTGGTCGCATAGTCCGAACAATGGGAAGGCGTTGCCATGAACAAGCTGGACCTGCTGCGTAGCTTTATCCGGGTCACCGAACTGTCGAGCTTCACCCAGGCGGGGGAAAGCCTCGGCCTGCCCAGGTCCAGTGTGTCCGAGCATGTCCAGGCGCTGGAGGAACTGGTGGGCACGCGCTTGCTGCAGCGCACCACGCGCAAGGTCCAGGCAACCCAGGACGGCCTGGTGCTGTATGAACGCAGCAGGGACCTGCTGGCGCAGATGGATGAGCTGCAAGGCTTGTTTCGCCAGGATGCGGCCTTGCTCGCCGGACGCATTCGGTTCGACATGCCCAGCGTCATGGCCCGTCGTGTGATCATGTCGCGCCTGCCGGAGTTCATGGCCCGTCATCCGCAGATCGAGCTGGAGATCAGCGGCACCGACCGCCGCGTCGACCTGTTGGGCGAGGGGTTCGATTGTGTGCTGCGGGTCGGTGCGCAACCCGATCAATCGGTGGTGGCGCGCCATCTGTGCGAGTTGCGGATGGTCAACTGCGCCAGTCCCGCCTATCTGCAGCGTTATGGACGCCCGGAGTCCGTCGCCGATCTGGCCGAGCACCGGCTGGTCCATTATGTCGGTGTGCTGGGTGCCCGTTCCCCGGGGTTCGAGTACCTGCACAACGGAAAACTGCAACAGGTCCCGATGGCCGGCAGTGTCACGGTGAACAGTATCGATTGCTATGAGGCGGCTTGCCTGGGTGGGTTCGGCCTGATCCAGGCGCCGTACTCCGGCATGCGCAAGCATCTGGACAGCGGTGCATTGGTCGAGGTGTTGCCCGACTGTCTGCCGGCGCCGCTGGAGGTGTCGTTGTTGTACACCCAGCAACGCCATCTGCCCCGGCGGGTGCGGGTGTTCATGGATTGGTTGGGGCAGGTGATGCAGGAAGAATTGGCTGACGCTTGAAGCAGACCGCATGCCCTGGGCATGCGGTCTCGGGGCAGGACTCAGAAAATCTGCGTGAACAACCAGTACAGGCTGCCCGACAACAGGATCGCCGCCGGCAGGGTCAGGACCCAGGCCATGACCAGGTTGCGGATGGTGCGCATCTGCAAGCCGCCGCCATTGGCGACCATGGTCCCGGCGACGCCCGAGGACAGGACGTGGGTGGTGGACACCGGCAAGCCGTACATGTCCGCCGCGCCGATGGTCAGCATGGCGACCATTTCCGCCGAGGCGCCCTGGGCGTAGGTCAGGTGGGTTTTGCCGATCTTCTCGCCGACGGTGACCACGATGCGCTTCCAACCGACCATGGTGCCCAGGCCCAGGGCGATGGCCACGGCAATTTTCACCCACAACGGAATGAAGCGGGTGGCGCCGTCGATCTGCTGCTTGAACAGCTGCAGCTTGCCCTGGGTGTCGGCGTCGAAGTTGCCGACCTTGTCCTTGTCCATCAGGCGGATGGTTTCGCTGCTCAGGTACATGTCGTTGCGCACGTTGCCCATGGCTTCGGCCGGAACCTTGGCCAGCGAGCCGTAACCCTTGACTTCACTACCGATGTTGCCGGCCAGGGCGGCCAGTGACGGGATCAGTTCCGGTGTCGCCTGTTTGCTCCGCACATAGTCCGAGAGCGTCTGGCGCGGGTCGGCGGGGGCCGGTTGTGGCGCACTGCGTACCAGCGCCTGCTGGGTGACTTCGGCGACCGCGGCGAATTGCAGCGCCTGGTCGGCCGGCATGGTGCGGTTCAGGGCGTAGGCCATCGGCAGGGTGCCGACCAGGATCAGCATGATCAGGCCCATGCCCTTCTGCCCATCGTTGGAACCGTGGGCGAAGGACACACCGGTGCAGGTCAGGATCAGCAGGCCGCGAATCCACCATGGGGGTGGCGCCTTGCCTTTAGGCGCTTTGTACAACGCGCGGTTCTTGACCAACAGGCGCAGGGCCAGCAACAGCAGGGCGGCGAAGAAGAAGCCCACCAGCGGCGACACCAGCAGGGCGTATCCGATCTTGATCGCCTGGTTCCAGTCCACGCCGCTGGTGCCATCGCGCCCGTGCATCAGCGCGTTGGCCACGCCCACGCCGATGATCGAGCCGATCAGGGTGTGGGACGAGGAGGCCGGCAGGCCCAGCCACCAGGTGCCGAGGTTCCACAGGATGGCGGCGATCAGCAGGGCGAAGATCATCGCGAAGCCGGCCGAGGAGCCCACTTGCAGGATCAGTTCCACCGGCAGCAGGGCAATGATGCCGAAGGCCACCGCGCCGCTGGAGAGCAGCACGCCGAGGAAGTTGAAGCAGCCGGACCAGACCACCGCGAAATGCGGCGGCAGGGAATGGGTGTAGATGACCGTGGCCACCGCGTTGGCGGTGTCGTGGAATCCGTTGACGAACTCGAAGCCCAGGGCGATCAACAGCGCTACACCGAGCAGCAGGAAGGGCGTCCAGGTGGTGACCACGGTGCCGAAATCGTGCATGTCGTGCATCAGGCTGTAGGCGGTGAACAGCAGCCCCATGGCCAGTACCGCGAAAAAGACCACGGCGGTGAGGACGCGGGGTTTGCTGTCGAGCTGGGGGTTGCCTGCGTCCTGCACGGGCGAGGCAGTAGTCAATGACGGGGTAGCCATGCCGGAAATCCTTTTTGAGAACGGATGTCAGACATGATCGTTGCCAAATGTTACAGACAGACTGCTCCAGGTCAGTAATCCTGACGCTTGCGAAACGCCCAGCGCCCGGCCAGCACGGTGAAGGTCGCGACCAGCGCCACCAGGATCCAGAAGCCCTCCGGGTCGCCCGCCAGCGGGATGCCGCCGACGTTCATGCCGAAGAAGCCGGCAATGATGTTGATCGGCAGCGCCAATACCGTCACCACGGTCAGGGTGAACAGGGTGCGGTTGCTCTGTTCGTTGAGGCTGGCGGCGATCTCTTCCTGCAACAGCTTGATGCGTTCGCCGAGGGCCTCCAGGTCGCTGAGGATCAGCGAGAACTCTTCGGTGGACTTGCGCAGTTCCTTGACGTCCTCCTTCTGCAGCCATTGCGGTGGCCGGTTGAGCAGTCGCAGCAGCGAACCCGGCTCCAGGGCCAACAGCCGTTGCAGGCGCACCAGCACCCGGCGCATGGCACCCAGTTCGGCGCGGTTGTTGCTCAGGCGCAGCGCCAGCAACTGGTCTTCGATCTGGTCGACACTGATGCTGGTCCTGCGCACGATCTGGGTCAGCACTTCCCCCTGGTCACGCAGCAGGTGCACCAGCAACTCCAGCGGCGAGCGAAAGTGTTCGCCGGCCTTGACCGAGGAGCGCAGTTTGTCCACCGAGTGCAGGGGTTGCAGGCGCGCGCTGATCAACAGCTGGCTGCGGGCGCAGACCCACAGTGTGGAAATGTCCGAAGAAACCATGCTGCTGAGGTTGAACACCACATCGTTGACCACCGCCAGCAAGGCGTTGTCCACATGTTCGATGCGGGTCGAGCGCGAGCCTTCGTGCAAGGCCTCGAAAAATTCGTCGGGCAAGGACAGGTGCGTCTTCATCCAGCGCTCGCACGCGGCGTGGGCCAGGTTCAGGTGCAACCAGAGAAACTCATCGGGATTTTCCGGTTGTTGCAGGCATTGCAGGGCGGTGGCCGAGTCGATTTCTTCGCCCCGTTCGCCAGTGCGGAAGCGAAAGCCGTAGAGCAGACCGAACAGATCCGGGTCACGATGGCTTTGGTCAAGGCTGTGGTTCATGGAGGCTCGCTGAAGTGGAACGCCTGAAATATTTTTTTACAGGTTCGCAGGTCTCATCATTGCAAGGGCTTTTGACAGTTTTGTGACGGTTTTTGTGGGCGTGGAGGTTTAGCGTTTTTTTGACAGACCGATGGGTATGATGCGCGCCATTGACCGATGGTCGGCTTGATTCAAGCGCCGCACTGGCGCGCCGATGGTAGTGATGTAACCCACTGAACTGCTTGGCCATGTGCCCGGTTGTCGCTGACAGGGATGTTTCGACTGCTCGCGTTTCCTACAGGGAACGCTAAATCCTTGCTCAGAGACTCCCTCCGATGTTGCAAAAATCCTTGAGAGCCCAAATTCTCGCACTCCTCAGTGGCAGCCTGATCGCCATATTGCTGATCGCGCTGACCTGTTTTCACTTCCTGTCCAACAGCGTCCAGGATTATCGCAACCTGGTCGAAGGCCCCTTGCACACCTCGCACTTGATCGACGAGGCCAACGTGCAGTTCAAGGCCCAGGTGCAGGAGTGGAAGGACGTCCTGCTGCGTGGCAAGCAACCCCAGGACTTGAATCGGTACTGGTCGCAGTTCGAAGCGCGCCAGCGTGATGTACAGGATATCCTCGGCCGACTGGCTATCCAGCCGGGCATGGATGCACGGCTCAAGTCGCAGATCGAGCAACTGCGTGAAGAACACCGTTTGCTCGGCAACGCCTACTTGAAAGGTCGCGATGCCTACCTGGCTGCCGGGGCCGACCCGAGTGCCGGTGACCAGGCGGTCAAGGGCGTGGACCGCGCCGCCAGCGAGCAGATGAGCGCGTTGGTCGCCCAGTTGCGCAAGCAAGGTGACGAACAGTCGATGGCCATCAGTGCCGAGGCCGAACGGACCATCTGGATCGGCATTCTGGTGTTGCTGGCGTCGGGGCTGTTGATCGGCCTGTTGAGTGTGTGGCTGATCAACCGCAACCTGGTGGAGCCGATCCGCCGCCTGATTGCCTATGTGGCGCAATTGAGCCATGGCAAGTTCGATGATCGCGTGAGTGCCAATCGCCAGGACGAATTGGGTCACCTGGCCGTGGCGGCCAACACCCTGCGCGACTTCCTGGCGGAGACCTTCAGCCATCTCAAGCGCAGCACCTCGGACCTGGATGGCGCCAGCGGCGAGCTGAAGTCGATTGCCGGCCTGATGGCCCAAGGTACCCACGAACAGTTCGAGCGCACCGACCAGGTGGCCACCGCCATGACCGAGATGTCCGCCACCGCCCAGGAGGTCGCCCGCCATGCCGGGGATGCCGCGACTGCGGCGGATGATGCCGATCGCTCGGCCCAGCAGGGTGAACTGGTGATGCAATCGACCATTGAGACGATTACCCGCATGCGCGGCGAAATCACCACCACCGCCACGGTCATTCGACGCCTGGAAACCGACAGCGGGCGGATCGGCAAGGTGCTGGAAGTGATTCGCGGGATTGCCGAACAGACCAACCTGTTGGCACTCAACGCCGCCATCGAAGCCGCCCGTGCCGGGGAAGCCGGACGCGGCTTTGCCGTGGTCGCCGATGAAGTGCGCAACCTGGCCCAGCGCACGGCGGATTCCATCGCCGAGATCAACCAGATCATCCACTCGGTACAGACCGGCGCGGTGGATGCGGCGCAGGCCATCGAGGGCGGCCAGGCGCGCAGTGAAGAGAGCGTCGAGCAGGTGACCGAGGCCGGCGCCATGCTCGAGCGCATCACCACCGCCGTGGAAGCGATTCGCGACATGAACCGCCAGATCGCCACCGCCGCCGAAGAGCAGACCTCGGTGGCCGAGGACATTTCGCGCAACCTGACCGAGATCACCGCCATCGCCAGTACCAATCTGGACAACGTCAAGCGCACCGAAGCCGCCAGCCAGAACCTGCACGGGTTGTCGGGGCAGTTGAGTGATGTGACGGCCCGCCTCGGGGCCTGATCCGCGGTCACAGGGACGTGACCATGTATCCGGGCGCTGACACGTGTGATACAGAATCAATCTCAATCATGGGGTAATGCTGTCGATCATAAGACTGCCTATAACTGAATCGGGAGATTCTCCATGGTCGGCATCACTTCGGTCACCATTGCTTCAAGCGTTTCCACCACCAGCACCAACAAGACCACCAGCACCACCAGCAGTGACACCAGCAGCACCAGCACCACAGGGGCCGCCAGTGGCACCACCAAGGTCGACACCAGTCAAGTGACGGGCTCTGGCGGCGCGTCTGGCGGTGGCAGTTCGAGCTCCAGCTCCTCTTCCTCCTCCGAGACGGTCAAGGAGCTGCAAAAGCAACTGGCCGATCTGCAAAAGCAGTTGCAGCAAGCGGAGCAGCAAATGCAGAAGGCCCAGGCGAGCAAGGACAGCCCGGAAGCCAAGGCCACCGCGCTATCGACCGCGGAGTCGCAGGTGTCTTCCATTGCCGGTTCCATTGCGACGGTCACCGCCGCCCTGACCAACGCCTTGCAGGAAGAAGGCAGCAGCACCTCGGGCACTTCGGTGAACACCACCGCCTGAGTCAAAGGCTGTGATTGTGCAGATCGCTCACCAGCATGCAGCCCGGTGCGTGGGTGATGCATAACGGTGGGCGTGACGCTTGCACCACCGATTGCGGGGTCACCCCGCAGGCCCAGAACACTGGCAGTTCATCGTCGGCCAGCGGCACGGCGTCACCATAGTCCGGTGCGCCGAGGTCATGGATGCCGATCAGCCGAGGGTCGCCGATGTGTACGGGCGCGCCATGCACGTTGGGCATGCGCCCGGTGATCTGGATCGCCCGGATCGCATCGGCGGCCTTCAGCGGTCGCATGCTCACCACCAGCTTGCCCTGCAGGCGTTCGGTGGGGCGGGTGTCGATATTGGTCTGGAACATCGCCACGTTGCGTCCCAATTTGACATGGCGCAGATCGATGCCGGCCTCGAGCAAGGGTTGTTCGAAGGAGAATGAGCAACCGATGGCGAAAGCCACCAGGTCGTCACGCCAGAGGTGCTTGATGTTCTGCGGCTCCTCCGTCAGTTCGCCCTGGCGGTAGACCCGGTAGCGGGGCACGTCGTGGCGGATGTCGACGTGCTCGCCCAGGTGGTGGAACAGCGGGTCCCCGGGGCGGGTGATGTCCAGTATCGGACAGGCTTGGCGATTGAGGGTGCAGAAGCGCAGGAACTCATCGGCCCAGTCCCCGGGCAGGATCACGATATTGGCTTGCACCCGGCCCAGGCCCAGGCCGCTGGTGTGGCCTTGATACTGGTCGGTGGCGATGTGTCGGCGCAAGGCGCGTGGCGCCAGATGGCGCAACTGATCGAAAGACAGCGCAGGCAGGTTCATCGGACTTTTCTCTTGTAGTGGGTCGAGGCCTTTTTAGGGCGCCGCGAGCGTGTCGTCCAACGAGAAAATCTGTTATTGCAATCAAGAAAAACTGATCTTCGGTCCTGCACGGCGATCCTGGATTTCGCCCGGTGTCCCTGAGGGGGGCATCAACTTTTCTTATGCATTGACCGGCTTTTTTCCCGTTTGACGCTGCCTGGCTCCGACGCGAAGAATCCACCCCACGATGCAGCTCACCGCGTCGGCTCTCCACGACAACGCCTTCACAAAAAAACAATGAGGCGTGTCCGTCATCTTCCCTTGCTGCCGCAGGAACCTCCCATGGAACACACCATGACTGACCACGTGCCTTCAGGGGCGCGCCGTGCCGGACCGTTCAGTTGGTACGGCCCGCTGAGCAAAAATGAAAAGCGCACTTTCTGGAGTTGCAAGATCGGCTATGCCCTGGACGGCATGGACACCCAGATGCTGAGTTTCGTGATCCCCACCCTGATTGCCACCTGGGGCATTTCCAAGGGCGATGCCGGGTTGATCGGCACCTCGACCTTGCTGGCCTCGGCGGCCGGCGGCTGGATCGCCGGGATTCTGTCCGACCGCGTCGGTCGGGTGCGCACCCTGCAACTGACGGTGCTCTGGTTCGCCTTCTTCACCTTCCTGTGCGGGCTGGCGCAGAACTACAACCAACTGCTGGTGGCACGCACGCTGATGGGCTTCGGTTTCGGTGGCGAGTGGACCGCCGGCGCGGTGCTGATCGGCGAGGTGATCCGTTCCCAGGATCGCGGCAAGGCGGTGGGCATGGTGCAGGCCGGTTGGGCACTGGGCTGGGGGCTGACGGCCTTGCTCTACGCCGGCTTGTTCAGTTTTCTGCCAGCGGAGCAAGCCTGGCGGGCGCTGTTCATGATCGGTCTGGTGCCGGCGCTGTTCGTGCTGCTGATCCGCCGGCTGGTCAAGGAATCCGACACTTTCGAGCAGGCTCGGGACGAGCGTCTGACCCAGGCCGAAAAGCCCTCGCCCTGGGCCTTCTTCGAGATCTTCGCGCCACGAATGCTCAGCACCACCTTGCGTGCGTCGTTGCTGACCACCGGCGCGCTGGGCGGTTACTACGCGATCACCACCTGGTTGCCGACCTACCTGAAAACCGAGCGCGGCCTGAGCGTGTTGGGCACCGGCGGTTACCTGGCAATGGTGATCGTCGGTTCCTATGTCGGTTATGTCAGCAGCGCGTTGCTGACCGACGCGGTTGGCCGCAAGAAGAACTTCATCCTCTTTGCCCTCGGCTCCATGAGCATTGTCCTGGCTTATACCCAACTGCCCATCGATAACACCTGGATGCTCTGGCTGGGTTTTCCACTGGGGTTCTTCGCCTCGGGCATCTTCGCCGGCATGGGCGCGTTCCTGACCGAGCTGTTTCCCACCCGCATGCGCGGTTCGGGCCAGGGCTTCTGCTACAACGCCGGGCGCTCCATCGCCGCGTTGTTCCCGCTGTTGATCGGCGCGCTGAGTGAAACCCTGCCGATTGGCGTCGGCATCGGCGTGTTTGCCGCGGGTGCTTATGCGGTGGTGATCCTGGCGGCCCTGAGCCTGCCGGAAACCCGCGGTCGCCAGCTCGAGAGCTGAGTTCCGACGCACCTGGGCCCAGTGGGCCCGGGCACTGCTGATCCTGACGTTTCAACCACATCGGTCGCGATCCCAACGCCCCCGAGAGGGCCGGCTCGCGTCCGCAATAAAGGAGCACACCATGAAGCCGTTCGATTATTTATCGCGTTTGTCCGTGCCGGCGGGCGCGTTAGTGGGCTTGGGCCTGCTCTGGGCGCCGGGCGCCCGGGCGGATTTCCTCGCCGACAGCAAGGGCACCCTGGAAGCCCGCAACTTTTACTTCAATCGGGATTTTCGCCAGCCGGGCTCGCGGGAAAAAGCCAATGAATGGGCCCAGGGCTTCCTGTTGCGCATGGAGTCCGGCTACACCGAAGGCACCCTCGGGTTCGGCCTCGATGCCCTGGGCATGGTCGGTTACAAACTGGACTCGGGACCTGGTACGGCGGGCACCGGCCTTTTGCCGGCGGACACCCGGCATGGCGGTTCCCAGGACAGCTACGGCAAGCTGGCGGCGGCCGCCAAGGTGCGTCTTTCCAAGAGCACCTTGAAGGTGGGGAGCATGCAGATAAAGGACCCGGTGATCATTTCCAACGATACCCGCCTGCTGCCCGGTACCTTTCAGGGCGGGTTGTTGAACGTGCAGGAAATCGACCACTTGAAGCTGACAGGGGGCTCGTTCAACCAGATCCGCTACGTCGACTCCACCGATGATCAGAAGATGACGGCCAACCGCATTGGCGGTTCGAGCGACAAGTTCCAGTTCGCCGGGGCGGACTATCAGTGGTTGCCCAACCTGCTCACCCAGTACCGCTATGGCAAGTTGGAGAATATCTACCAGCAGAATTTCCTCGGCCTGGTGCATAACTGGGACCTGGGCCAGGGCCAGAACCTGAAGAGCGACCTGCGTTACGCCCGTAGTAGCGAAGACGGCAACTTCCGTCCGCTGGATAACCGGGCACTGGGGGGCATGTTCACCTACAGCGTCAAGGGCAATGCCTTCGGGTTCGGTTATCAGCGCATGAGCGGCAAGGACCCGTTCCCTTACATCGGGCACAGCGATCCGTACCTGGTGAACTTCGTGCAGATCGGCGACTTCGCCAATATCGACGAGCGTTCCTGGCAGGTGCGTTATGACTACGACTTTGCGCAGTTGGGCCTGCCGGGTCTGACCTTCATGACCCGCTACGTGTCCGGCGACAATGTGCAACGTGCGGCACCGGGCGAGGGCAAGGAGTGGGAGCGCAACACCGACATCGGCTATGTGTTCCAGGACGGCACGCTCAAGGGGCTGGGGGTGAAGTGGCGTAATGCGACGGTGCGTTCGAACTTCGGCAATGACCTGGACGAGAACCGCCTGATCATCAGCTATACCTTGGCGCTCTGGTAACGGTTATACAGGTTTGGCGGCGCTCTCAAGGGAGTGCGCCGCCTCTTGTTCAGTAGCCGTTGGCCTCAAGGATCTGCGGCACGGTTTTCGCTGATGGGCGCTTGAAGTACTTCAGCAACTCGGACGAGCGGTTGGTGAAGATGCCATCCACCCCGGCGTCCAGCACCTTCTTGAAGTCCGTAGGTGTGTCGATGGTGTAGGCATGCACCAGCATGCCCTTGTCGTGGGTGTACTGGTTCATCCAGGGTTTGACCAGGTCCGAGTAACTCTGGTCGCCACCGTGGGTCAGTTCCGCCGACGGGCCAGTACCGATGGCACCCTGGGCCTTGGCGTAGTCGACCCACTTCTCGAACTCGGCCTTGTCCTTGGGCTCCTGCTTGGCGTAGTAGGCGGCCTTGGTCTTCTCGCCGGAGTCGGCAAAGCTCACCTTCGACTTGGGCTCGATACTGCCTTCACCGACCCACAGCAGCAGGATCTTCGGCGTGTCCGGCATTTCCTTTTGCAGCAGTTCCAGGCTGCTCTTCTCGAAGGTCTGCAGGATCACCTTGCCTTTGCCCTGGCCGACCTGGGGCTGTTCCTTGGACACCACCGACGTCTGGCTCAACAGGCCGCGCTCCTGCAACTTGTTCTTCAGCTCATGCTCGATACCGGGGAACTGCTTGGGCTCCTTGGTCTCGATGTACAGGCCCGGCTGGTGTTTCGGATTGGCCTGGGCGATGTCGATGATCTGGTCCAGGCTGAGGATTTTCAGGCCGATATAGGCCGGACGGGCGCGCTCGGGGTAGGCCTTGTTGAACCAGCTGCCGGCGTCCAGGGTTTGCAGTTCGGCCCAGGTGAATGCGTTGGCCGGGCTGTCCTTGCGCTCCGGGAACTTGCTGGCCACGTCGGTGGTGCGCGACAGATTGTTGTCGTGCAGGGCGAAGATCACCCCGTCCTTGCTCCGTTGCAGGTCCATTTCCAGGTAGTCGGCGCCCAGGTCGCGGGCCAGGGTGTAGGAAGCAGCGGTGGATTCCGGGGCATCGAAGGAGGCACCACGGTGGGCGATCACGGCAGGACGGGGAATTCCGGCCGCGGCGGCGAGGTCGTTGGAGGCGCTGTTGGCCTCGGCAGTACCGAGCCCCAGCAGCAGGCTCAGTAGCAGGGCGCTCTGGGTGAAGTTGACGGGCATGTTCGAATTCCTTTCGCGGAGACTGAAGGCTTCCTTTTAACAACGGATTGCTACAGCGGCTACCGCGAAACCGACACAAACGTGCGCCAGATCCGGTTTTCGGTATTTTCATCGAGTATTGTGTTTCAGGACTTGTCGCCTATTTCCCCGCCAGAGGGACAGGCCTGCCCTGCGTGTAAACCATCCATCCATGAGCCTTGCGGCTCTTCAGTGAGGTTTACCATGCGTATCACGTCCGAGCTCATCTGCCAGGCCGCCGACCAACTCAAGGGGTTTGTCGGCTTCAATCGCAAGACCGGTCAGTACATCGTCCGCTTCAGCGAGGACTCTTTCGGCATGGATGTGGCGGATGACGCCATCTTCCCGGCCTGCGAGTTTGTCTGGTTGCCGACCGCGCAAGAGGCCATGCGCCTCAGCCGCGAACGGATCCAGCTATTGCTGGCGCAGAATATCGATGAGCGGATCAATATCAGCGAACCGTTGCGGGTGTACCTGCGGCGCGTGGATGTTGCCGAGATCCTGGCGTTGCGCCGGGCGATGAAGGCTATGGAGTAATCGGCGGTTGCGGTGTCTGGGCAAATGCTGGGCGAGCAGCAGGGCTTGCTGCCGCTGGCGGATATACCGCCGAGCTACGACACGGCGTTGTCTTGATGTAGCGTTTGTCAGGTTTTACGCACGAAATGCTCGTGCATCTCCAGCGTCAGGCTTTCGATGCGCTCGGTCAGTTGCTTGGTCATTTCGGTCAGGCGGGTGTTCTGTTCAAGCAGTGTCAGTAGTTGCTCGGTGGTTTTCGCCGCCGCTGCCTGACGCTCGGTGTTGGCGATGGCCAGAGCTTCGCGGTGTTGCGCGTCCGCGTCGGCATGGGCCTTGTCGCGGGCGGCCTGGCGAGTCTGGGCCAGCAGGATCAGGGGGGCGGCATAGGCCGCCTGCAGGCTGAACGCCAGGTTGAGCAGGATGAACGGGTAGACGTCGAACTGGGTCACGCCCGCGACATTGAGGATAATCCAGGCCCCGACGATCACGGTCTGTGCGCCGAGAAACATCGGCGTACCAAAAAAACGCGCAAAGGCTTCGGCCTTCAGTGCAAAGGTGTCGTTGCCGAAGGTGCTCGACAAATGCGCGTGGGGGCGATGGAAACGCAGGTGGTCGAGGGTTTTCGGGGTGGTTTCAGGGCTTTTGGCTTCGAGGTTTTCCGAGGACATGGCGAACTCTGCAAGGCGTGGGGGGCAGGGGTCACTATAGCCCCTGTGTTACAACCCCGCGCCTTGCCCGGCGCGCTCGACTGGCCCGCTGGCTGTCAGCTCGGCTCGCCGGCGAACATACTCACCGCCTGCACCGCATGATTGGCACCGTCGCGAATCTGCAGGATCACCGTGCCGGCCTGGTCCGCCAGGTCAACTCCTTTGGCGGCTCGGTCGCGGGTGCCGGTCATGCTGTCGATAGCTTGCTGGGTTTCGCTCTGGATCATGCCGATCATCCCGGAGATCTCAGCCGTTGAGCCACTGGTACGCGCCGCCAGCAGCCGCACCTCGTCGGCGACCACCGCAAAGCCACGCCCCTGCTCACCGGCCCGGGCCGCTTCAATGGCCGCGTTCAGTGCCAGCAGGTTGGTCTGGTCGGCAATCCCGCGAATGGTGTTGACGATGGCCGTGATCTGTTCGGAACGCTCACCCAGCTTGGCGATCAGCGCTGAAGAACCTTCGATGTTCGAGGCGATTTCGCGCATTTCGGTGGCCGCCTGCTGGATGACGCCGGTCCCTTGCTCGGCGACTTTTCTCGTCTCGACCGAGATATGGTAGGCCTCGCTCGCACACTTGGCATCCTGTGTATGTTTCTCGACGCGGCTGGTGACATCCGAGGCAAACTTGACCACCTTGCACAGCCGCCCGCAGCCGTCGTACACCGGGTTGTAGCTGGCCTCGAGCCATAGGGTCTGGCCACGCTTGCCGACACGTTCGAACTGGCCGCTGAAGAACTCGCCCTGGTTCAGCCGACGCCAGAAATCCTGATACTCACCGCTACTGGCGGTCGCCGGCTTGCAGAATATCCTGTGGTGCTTGCCCTGGATTTCCGCCAGGGTGTAGCCCATCAGACCGAGGAAGTTCTGGTTGGCGGCAATGACGCTGCCGTCGGGATTGAATTCGATCATCGCCATGGCCCGGTCGATGGCCTGCAAGGTGCCGCTGGCCTCGCTCTCCTGCTGCACCCTGGCCGTGACATCCAGGGCGTATTTGACGACCTTGAACACACTGCCGTTGTCATTCCTGATCGGGTTGTAGCTGGCTTCCAGCCAGACGACCCGGCCATCGGCCGCGATGCGCTCGAACGTCCCTGACTCGAACTGGCCGGACTTCAGTCGCGCCCAGAGCTGTGTGTACTCGGCACTGCGGGCGAAGGCTGGCGTGCAGAACATCCGGTGTGGCTGGCCCACGACCTGTTCCTTGCGATAGCCGGTGGCCTTGAGAAAATTGTCGTTGGCGCGCAGGACCGTGCCATTGAGGTCGAACTCGATCACGATCATGGATCGGTCGATGGCGCTGAGCTGGTTGGCTTGCTCGGCCAGGGATTGTTGCAGGGCACTGATGGCTTTCTTATGGGATGTAAATAGCATGGCGTCTGCTCGCAGGGGATACAACGTGAGAGTCAGTCCCTGGTCATGCGGCTTGTGGCTTGTCCCAGAAAGGGCAAGAGAAGCGACAGCCCGATACCAGCGCTCCATGGCTGGCAATTCATTGCGGTGTAGGCGGCCGCAAAGCATTTTCCATTCAGAGCACCACACTGCCACGGCCATGAACATTCGTGGGCTGTGCGAAGGTCTCTATTCAGGTGATCGTTCTGGAAAACCCTGGCTGAATGGTGGCTTTATGGCACTTTTTTCTTATGCGGGCAACGTAAACTTGTACAACTTTATTCAGTGTCTTTGAGATCGGTGGAAGCGGCTCAGACCAGGTTGGCCAGGCTGCAACAAGCGTTGTCCGCCTCCGCGCTGTTGACCCTGTTGCGCCCGGTGTTCTTGGCGACATAGAGCGCCTTGTCGGCTTCATTCAGCCAGGCGCCGGCATCGTTGAAATCCTTGCGGCAGGAGGCCAGGCCGATACTCAGGCTGACCCGCAATTGCGGGACATTGTCGTTGCGGTAGTTGCCGAACGCCTCACGCAGACGCTCCATCACTTCATTGGCCCGCTCCAGCGACATCTCCGGCAGGATCACGCAGAACTCATCGCCACCATAGCGCCCGGCCAGGTCATCTTCGCGCAGGTTGTCGCGCAGGTCCTTGCTCAATTGGCGCAGCACGCTGTCGCCGACCAGGTGACCGTAGGTGTCGTTGATGGTCTTGAAGTGGTCGATGTCGATCAGGGCAATCACTGCCTGGCACTGGCTGTAGCGGCATTTGTGGAACTTGAGGTGCAGCAGGTCTTTCCAGGAGCCGTGATTGAGCAGCCCGGTGAGGCTGTCGGTGCGGCTCAGGGCGCTGAGAACGCGTTTATGTTCGGCCAGTTTGATCGCCAGTTGGTAACTGCCCATGCCGATCACCAGGGGATAGAGAATCAGCACTGGCAGCACGCTGTAGATCTGCTCCGACGTGGTCGACGGGTTGAAGGCCGGGGCGAAGAACAGCCAGGACACCAAGACACCGATCGCCTGGGCCACCAACCCCAAGGCCATCAGTCGTGGACCGCCGGCCGCGACGTTGTGCATGGCCATCAAGGCCAGCATGTTGACCGTGGTCAGGGGGGTGAACTGGATGGTCGCGGCCCAGAATCCGCCCATCAGCGAATCGATCAGGATATTACGGCGTTCGGCCCGATAGGGGGAGGGCGAGCGCTTGGCGACCTGGTAGGCGAGGTGCGGCCAGGCCACGGCATTGATCGCCAGCAAGACCCAGATCCACATCGGCATGGCCAGTGGGTAAAGCGCGGCGATGACGCTGAAACAGCCGACACCAACGCCTACCGTGCGGGGCAGGTAAATACGTCTGGCAAACGATTGCCCTTTGCCTCGTTGGATTTGCATAGGTTTCTTGCGCCACTGTTTGATCTGAACACCAGGGCGGTGTTCTGCACGGAACGGCCATTCATCGGATAAGGAGGATGAATATTGTCGAGCATTCCGTAAAGAATAATCAGTGTCCTTCCAGGCCATTTCGAAGGACTTGAGGCGGGTTTGGCTGTCTGCGCCGGCTATTTGACGATTTCGTAGCCGGCGAGAAACAGATCCAGCGACGATTCTATGACACGGGCCTGGGTCGGCGGGTCGAGGGGAGGTTGGCCGAGGCTGATTTGTGGCCAGAAAGCGAAGGTCTTCAGCAGGCCGTGAAGCTGCTGCGCGGCGAAGGCCGGGTCCACGGGTTTGAAGGTGCCGTCGGCCTGGGCATCGCGAATCCACTGGTTGAAGGCTTCTTCCCGTTCGGCCAGGCGCGCAACCATGCCCTGGGCTCGTTCGGGCGCATGGATGGTGGCGGCGATTGCGACCCGTGCCAGGTCGAGGAAGCTGTTTTCACTGAGCAGGCGCAGCTTCAAGGCCAGCAATTCGCGCAATTGTTCGCGCAAGGCTCGATCCGGGTGGTAGGACATATCCACTTGTGCCGCGCTGCTGGCCCACAGGTGGTGCATGATTTCCGTGAACAACTCTTCCTTGCTGGGGAAGTGGTTGTACACCGTGCGCTTGGACACCTCGGCCTTGGCGGCGATCTTGTCCATGCTGGTGACCTCGAAACCGTCGGCGCGAAAGGCCTCGATGGCGGCCTGGATGATGGCTTCGCGCTTGCGATCGGTGAGGCGTAGGGGTGCGGTCATGGGGCGGCTTCGGCAGGAGAAGAAAAGTTACACTCGGTAGTTTACTTATCGGCAGCGTTGTTGCAAGCTTGAAACTACACTGTGTAGTGTAGTTGCTCCATTCCGGTATTTCATTCGATCAAGGCTTGCGTGCCGCGGCTCTCGATCCTCCAGCAGAAGAACGTGGGAACCCACGGCGGTTTCCGGGAGTCACCCTGTTATGACCACTCGTTCGCTCACCCGCGCCAAACCATCGTCCTTGCAGGAGCAGGGGCTGTACCGAAATCACGTGCCGACACCCCGGGGCGGGTTCGGCAAGATGCTCGGTATTTTCTGGAAAGCGCTGTTTCACAAACCCCGTAATACCCGCCCGGCCGGTAGCGTCCCGGTCCTGGGGCTGAGCCGTGAGCAGCTGTTGGCGGCGGCGGACTTCAGTGTGTTTCGTCTCGGCCACTCGACGTTGTTGCTCAAGCTGCAGGGGCAGTTCTGGTTGACCGACCCGGTGTTCGCCGAACGTGCGTCGCCGGTGCAATGGGCCGGTCCCAAGCGCTTTCATCAACCGCCCATCAGCCTCGACGAACTGCCACCCATCGAGGGCGTGATTCTTTCCCACAATCATTACGACCATCTTGACTATAAGACCGTCCTGCAACTCGCCGCCAAGACGCGCTATTTCCTCGCGCCGATGGGCGTAGGCGATCTGCTGGTCAAGTGGGGCATTCCCGCTGACAAGGTTCGGCAACTGGACTGGTGGGAAGAAACCCAGGTCGGCGGCATTCGTTTCGCCGCCACCCCGGCGCAGCATTTTTCCGGTCGCACGCTGCTCGACAGCAACCAGACGCTGTGGGCGTCCTGGGTGATGATGGTGGGCGAGCAGAGGATTTTCTTCAGCGGTGACAGCGGTTACTTCGAGGGCTTCAAGCAGATCGGCGAGCATTACGGCCCGTTCGATCTGACCTTGATGGAAACCGGTGCCTACAACGTCGATTGGCCGCATGTGCACATGCAACCGGAGCAGAGCCTGCAGGCTCACCTGGATCTCCAGGGGCGTTGGTTGTTGCCGATCCACAACGGCACGTTCGACCTGTCCTTCCATGCCTGGCATGAACCTTTCGATCGGATCCTGGCCCTGGCCTGGGAGCGCAATGTGTCCATCACCACGCCGCGGATGGGCGAGGCCTTCAACCTGCTGCAGCCTCATCGCGGGTATGCCTGGTGGCTGGAAGTCGAGCACCTGGAGGAGGCTGAAACGCCGATCACGGCTCGCTAGGGCGTCCCACGGCTTGCATTGACTTTTCACTCAGCCTGCAACCGATTGTGTCCGGCGCTTCTGACGGAAGCGCCCATTAGGATGACCGCCGCCAGTGAAATGGATCACTGGCGTTTGGTTTTATCAGGACACGAAGTCATGAATCGAACGCTCAGAAAGCGCGCCAGGGTGCTCACCCGCCTGGCGTTTTTGCCTGTCCTTTGTCTGACCCCGTTGGTCAGTCAAGCGAACACCCCCGACCAACCCGTATTCCCGGCGCAAGCCAGCGTCAAGAGCGCGATGCTGGCTGAGATGGTCTATGCCAGTGCCGGGGAGGTGGCGCTGGCGTTGACCGAAGGTCGCTTCACTTCGCAGGAACTGCTGAGTTATCTCATCTCCCGTGCGGCCGATCTGGATTCGTTCGGACCGGCCATTGACGCGGTGATCGAGTTCAATCCCGAGGCGTTGTCGATTGCCCGGACGCTGGACGAAGAGCGCAAGGCGGGAAATATTCGGGGCCCGCTGCATGGCATCCCGGTGTTGCTCAAGGACAATATCCACACCGCCGACCAGATGCAGACCGCGGCCGGGTCACTGGCCATGGTCGGGGCTGCGGCGGCTGACGATGCGTTCATCGTGCAGAAACTCCGCGAGCAGGGGGCGATCGTCCTGGGCAAGACCAACATGAGCGAGTGGGCGAATTTTCGTGGCGACGAACTGCCGTATGGTTGGAGCGGTCGAGGTGGGCTGACCAGGAATCCCCATGCGCTCGATGGCGATGTCTGCGGTTCCAGTTCTGGCTCCGCTGCCGCGATCGCCGCGGGGTATGCGCCGCTGTCGCTGGGGACCGATACCTTCGGCTCGGTGATTTGTCCGGCGTCGAAGAATGGTGTCGTCGGCCTGAGGCCTTCGGTGGGGTTGCTGAGCCGCACGGGAATCATTCCCGCTTCTCGTGAGCTCGATAGCGCCGGGCCGATCACGCGCACGGTGCGCGACGCGGCCTTGCTTCTCAATGCCATGGCAGCCCTCGATCCGCGTGACCCGGCTACCGCGCAAGTGCCCGCCAGGACGGACTACACGCAAAAGCTGAAAGCCGATGCACTGCAAGGAAAAGTCATCGGCTATCCCAGCCGCTTCAAACCCGGCAGTGACGACTTGAACGAGCATCCGCAGTTTGTCCAGGCCCTGGACACCTTGCGTCGTGCTGGTGCGCAACTGGTTCCGGTCGACTTGAAGGGGACTGATTGGAGTGACAACGATTGGTCACGGGTGAGCCGTCTGTTCGAGATGTCGATCAAACGGGTGCTGCCCGGTTATCTGGCCAGTCGTTCAGGTCTGCAAGTCTCGACCCTTCAGGAACTGGTGGATTACAACGAACGCAATCCCGGCGAGGGAAACTACAACCAGGATCTGCTCAAGCGAGCCAATGCGCTGGTGTATGACGAGGCCGAGTACCTGAAGCTGTCAGACGGTCTTGGCGATGAGGCTCGCAGTAACGTCGACAAGCTGCTGGCGGATAACGGACTGGATGCGGCCCTGGGAGATCCCCATCCGTTCGCGGTTCTTGAGTTGGGCAGCGCAACCTTTGCCGGGTACCCGGGGGTTACCGTGCCGTCGGGCATGGACGCCGACGGCATGCCCACTTCGGTGTATTTCTACGGTGCGCGTTGGAGCGAGGCCGAACTGCTGGCGATTGCCTATGGCTACGAGCAGGCTTCGAATGCGCGACAGGCCCCGGACTTTGAATAAGCCCGAATAACGCACGACTTGTGGGAGCGGTGCTTGCCCGCGAAGCTTTTAGCGGCAAGCACCGCTCCCACCGTTTTTATCTTGCGCTTTTCAGATAGCGAGCCGCTGGGACCTTGTGCGAAAGGTTGGGCTTCAGGGTCTGGCGAGCCTGTTCGAACGCCTGCCAATCGGCAATGTCCGGTAGCGAAGGAATAGTGACCAGCTCGCCGAGGGCCAGGCCGGCGAGCGCCGCATCCACCATCTGCTCGGCGCTCATCACGATCTCGCCGGGAAGGTGCTGGACCGGCAAACCGGCGATATCCCAGAACTCGGTGCTGGTGGCACCCGGTAATACGGCCTGGACCTTGACGCCTTTTTCGCTCAGTTCGTGATGCAGGGATTGAGTGAATGCCAGCACGAAAGCCTTGGTTCCGCCATATACACCGTTGAGCACCTCTGGCGCCAGGGCAACGATGGAGGCGATATTGATGATCGTCCCTTCAGCGCGGGCCACGAAGTGGGTCGCCGCCGCCTTGGCCAGGCGAGTAAGGGCCACGACATTCAACTGGATCATCTCATCCATTTTGGCCTGTTCGGACTCCAGCAGCGAAGCAGTAGCCCCTACGCCAGCGTTGTTCACCAGCACATTGATCCGCGGGTCCTGCTCGAGGATTTGCGCGATCCGTGCCAGATCGCCCGAGTCATTCAAATCGGCCTGGACCACTTCGACGGTCCGTTGGGTGGCGTTGCCCAGCCGAGTGGCTAGCTGCTCCAGGCGTTCGCGGTTGCGTGCAACCAGAATCAGGTCGTAGCCGCTGCGTGCCAGGCGGTCGGCGTAGACGGCGCCGATACCGGAAGAGGCGCCGGTAATCATGGCAAAACCTTTCGAGGACGATTGAGTCATGGCAATTCTCCAGAGTGGCCGGCGAGATGTCGGCGTTGCTGGAGCTAAGATTATGGGGGTAATCTGTTGTCATCAATGTCATATATCCCACCTTTCAGGACATCGGGGCTCGCCGTCCATGATCAGCATTGGCATCATCCTGTTTCCGGGGTTCCAGGCCTTGAGCCTAGCCACCGGCACGGTCTTCGAGTACGCCAACCTGGAGCTGGAGCGTCAGGTCTATCGGGTGGGTCTGATTTCCGAGTACGGCGGACCGGTCAGTAGCTCCCTGGGTTTTGCCGTCCAGACGCAACCTTTTGGGAGCGAACGCTACGACACGCTGCTGGTGGTGGGGGACAACGACCTAGCAGTGGGATCTGCCGGCCTGATCGACTACCTGCGCAGGGCGCCGGATTTCGCTCGACGAGTGGCGTCGGCCTGCACCGGCTCGTTTCATCTGGCCGCCGCCGGCTTGCTGGACGGTCGCCGCGCGACCACCCACTGGTATCACGCCAGGGAATTCAAACAGCGTTACCCACAGGTACTCCTGGACGAGGATCGGATCTTCACCCTCGATGGCCCGATCTGGACCTCGGCCGGCATGACCGCCTCCATTGATTTGGCCCTGGCGTTGGTCGAACAGGACCTGGGGGTCGAGGTGACTCGTCAGGTCGCCCGTTCGCTGGTGGTTTATCATCGTCGGGCAGGCGGTCAGTCGCAGTTCTCGGCCTTGCTGGAACTCGACCCTAAATCCGACCGCATTCAGACCGCCCTGGCTTTCGCCCGGCAGAACCTGCGACAACCCTTATCGGTGGAACAACTGGCGCAGACCGCTCACCTCAGTCCGCGGCAGTTCAGCCGGTTGTTTCGGGCCGAGACTGGCCAGTCACCGGCCAAGGCCGTTGAACATCTGCGCCTGGAGGCGGCGCGGTTGATGATGGAGTCAGGCTGGCATGCCATCGATATCGTCGCCCGCGACACCGGTTTCGCCGATCCGGAGCGCATGCGCCGTGCCTTTTTGCGTGCTTATGGCCAGCCGCCGCAGGTTATCCGGCGGTCTCTGCAATTGCAGAGCTAGGTGCTGTACGAAAATGCCGGCTCACGCCCCGAAAGTTTTCGTACAGACTCTCGCCGGGTACAGGTTTACCATGGCGCTCGAGACTGGAAGCAGAGCGTCAGGAACGACCATGGCTCATCGAGTTCATCTTTTCGGCGCGTCGGGCTCCGGCACCACGACCTTGGGGGCTGCGCTGGCCGAGCGTTTGGGTATTGCCCATTTCGACTCGGACAATTTCTATTGGCAGCCCGCCGACAAGCCCTTCAGCTGCAAGCGCCCTCGTGAACAGCGGGTGCAGTTGCTGAGTGAGCAACTGGCGCGACAGGACAACTGGGTGCTCTCCGGTTCGCTCTGTGGCTGGGGCGATGCGCTGATCCCGACGTTCACCCTGGCTATCTTCATGCGCCTCGATCCCGTGGTCCGTTTGCAACGTTTGCGCGTTCGCGAATTCCAGCGCTATGGCGCGCAGATTCATGAAGGGGGAGAGCGTTTTGCCGCGACCTCCACCTTCCTGGATTGGGCGGCCGGCTACGACACCGGCGACCATGGCACACGCAGCCTCAAGCGTCATGAAACCTGGATCAGGAGCCTGCCGTGCCCGGTGTTGCGCTTGGACTCCACCGAGCATGCGGTGGCGGCGTTGGTCGATCAGGTGGCGCGAGCGCTGGAGAGCCCGACAGCATCGGTGTAAGCCGATTATTCGATCAGTTCGTAGTCCTTGCGCTCAATCGGGTCCGGCGTGGTTCCGCGGATATTCATCCCGCGTCCGGGGGCAAACCCGGGGAAGAACACCAGGCCTTCTGCCTCGAAGCGAAAGGCCAGGGCCAGCCGGGTGACGTCCCGGAGCGGCTCGCCGGCTTCGAAGCGCTGGATGGCGGCAACCGAGACGCGGGACTCCCGGCTCAGATGCTCATGGCTCCAGCCCAGCATGACGCGAGCCTGCGCGCAGTGCCGGGGGGTGAATTGATGCAAAACGATGCGTTCAACGGTGGTCCTCATCACATGACTGGCGGCTTGGCTGGACATGGGGCTCTCCGGGCTTGATCGGCTGATTTGAAAATACTGTGTTTTTGTACAGTTGTTTTTGAGCCTGATCAAACGTTTTTTCTGCGTTCCGATTATCGGTATCGAGCCCCTGTGTTCGCAGAAATTGGATCAGACCCTGTGCAGGCATCAGCCGTGCGACATGCTTTGTCACGACCTTCTCTGCTTGGCAAAAACCGAGTGGCGGTTCTGACGTCGGTTCGAGGGCGAGAGTGCATTGCCCCAGATCTCTGTAAAGGCAGTCTGAGCTTGGTTGCAAAGGGAGAGAGGGATCAGCCAAAGTGACGGGGTTCAACAGGAGATAGAACGATATGGATATCCGTTGTGTATCACTCGAAGAAGTCCGCGAAAACATCGACCGCCTGGACCGGCAGATCGTAACGCTGCTGGCGGAGCGGGGTGCCTACGTCACTGAGGCTGCACGCTTCAAGAAGGACAGCGATGCGGTCAGGGCTCCGCAGCGTGTGGAGCAGGTGATTGCCAAGGTGCGTGTATTATCCGAGGAGTACGCCGCCAACCCCGATGTAGTCGAACAAGTCTATCGGGCCATGATTGCGGCGTTTATCGAGCAGGAGCTGCAAGAGCATGGAAAGGCTCGCCACGTGTCCTCTTGAGCTCGTCCGGGTTCATTGATCAAACAGGACAGGAAACCAGTGGCCGATAAAACGCGACCACTGGCCCATCGAATCCACGCCTCAAGCTAAGCGGCCAACACAATGGACGCTCAGACTACCGGCATGGATGGACGCTGGTTCGCTTCATGTGATTGCGGCTCAGGTTCTTGCGCAATCGCACGTGCGACATTCCAGACCGTGATGGCAGCAATAATGTCAAAAATCGCCAGTACAACGAACAGCGGGCTGTAGCCGATTTTGGTCACTAAAACGCCGAACACCAGTGTAAACGCCGCGGCTCCCAGATATCCGAACATGCCGCCCATGCCAGTGGCCGTAGCCACTTCGCTTTTACCGAACGAGTCCGACGTGATGGCATACAGTGCACCCGACAAGGTCTGGTGGGCGAAACCGCCTATACACAACAGGGCAATGGCCGTGTAAGGGCTGTCGACCAAGCCGATACAGGCCGGACCGATCATGCAGAAGCAGCCGAACAACATCACCAGCTTGCGTGAGGTGAACAGCGACACGTTGCAGTAGCGATGAAACAACGGGCTCAGGTAGCCACCCAGAACACAGCCGATATCCGCCGCCAGGAAGGGCAGCCAGGCGAACATGGCTATCTCCTTGATGTTCATGTGCCGCTCGGTCATCAAGTACAGAGGGATCCAGGCGTTGAACGTCTGCCAGGCGGGTTCCGAGAGAATTCGGGCCGAGGCAATCGCGTAGAAATTACGGCTGGTGACGATCTTCTTCCAGTTACCTTTTTTCGGGGCGGCATCTTTGAAGTGCGCTTCCTGACCGGCCAGAATGTAATCACGCTCGGCGTCGTTCATATGAAGCTGATCACGGGGGTGCTTGTACAACAAAAGCCAGAGCCCGCTCCAGACAATCCCCAGCCCACCGACGATCAAGAACGCCAATTGCCAACCGCTTTGCAAAATGGCCCAAACCACCAGTGGCGGTGCTAGCAGGGCGCCCACGGATGAACCGATATTGAACCAACCAATGGCGACCGAGCGCTCTTTGGCCGGAAACCATTCGGTAGTCGCCTTCACCCCGGCAGGTAGGCCCGCCGCTTCGGTCAGCCCAAGTACACCGCGCACGAATGCCAGGCTTTGCCAGCCTGTAGCCAGCGCCGCCGTCGCACACGCTGCCGACCAGGCTATGGCGAAAATCGCGAAGCCCATTTTGGTACCAATGGCATCAATGATGTATCCGGCCACGGGTTGCATCAGCGCATAGCAGATCTGCCAGGCAACCACGATGTGCGAGTACTGCTCGGTCGAAATACTCAACTCACTCATCAGCGTTGGTGCTGCTACCGACAATGTGTTGCGGGCTAGATAGTTGACGATCAGGCCGGCCGTCACCAGTCCGACCATCCACCAACGGATGCCTTTGATTTTCATCGTTTCACCTTAATTATTTTTAGATTGGAGGTGTACGTTCTCCGCGCCTGAGGGCAGGAGGTGTCCTTGCTGCACGTGCGATCAGGCTTCTGATCGAATAGTCAAGTTGTTATACGTCATCGTACAACGACATATTTTATAGCCAGTCCGGTTCTGCGCTGTCAATCGAAAAAACAACCGTTCCCATCACTGACACCACCTGACAACGTTCAACCTTTTTTGTGTAGGGCGCTGTGCGCAATTGTCATCGCTTGATTTTCAGGCTGTTGACAAGGGAGCAAGGATATTTTAATAATCGAAATTAGTTGTACGACAACGTATGTCATAAATAAAAATAAAAAAAGGAGCACAACGATAATGACAATCCGCCCCATTCGACTCACCCCTTCGCTCGCGGCAACAGGCTTGATCCTTGCTCTCCCGCAGCTCTGTAGCGCAGAAGGTTTTGTCGATGATGCCCAGGCCAACCTGAATCTGCGCAACGCTTACTTCAACCGAAATTTCACCAACCCGGCCCATGCACAAAGCACCGCCGCAGAGTGGACACAGAGCTTCATCCTCGATGCGCGCTCCGGTTTCACCCAGGGCACCGTGGGCTTCGGCGCCGATGTGCTGGGCACTTTCGCGGAAAAACTCGACGGTGGCAGAGGCACCGGCGGTACCCAGCTGTTGCCCTTGAACGGCGACGGGGAACCGGCCCGCAACTTCGGCCGCCTGGACGTGGCCTTCAAGGCGAGGATTTCCAAGACTGAACTGAAGGTCGGCGAATGGATGCCGGTGCTGCCGATCCTGCGCTCGGACGACGGCCGCTCGCTGCCGCAAACCTTTCGTGGCGGGCAGATCACCTCGAAGGAAATCAATGGCCTGACCCTTTACGGTGGCCAGTTCCAGGACAACAGCCCACGCAACGACTCGAGCATGACCGCCATGTTCATGAACGGTAAGCCGGGCATCACCTCCGACCGCTTCAACTTCCAGGGCGGCGAGTACAGCTTCAACGACAAGCGCACCATGATCGGCTTGTGGAATGCCCAGCTCAAGGACATCTACAGCCAGCAGTACGTCAATCTGGTGCACAGCCAACCGTTGGGAGACTGGACTCTGGGCGCCAACCTCGGTTTCTTCTACGGCAAGGACGATGGCAGTGCCAAGGCCGGCGAGCTGGACAACAAGACCTGGTCCGGGCTGTTCTCGGCCCGCTACGGCGGCAACACCTTCTATGTCGGCTTGCAGAGACTCACCGGCAACAGCAACTGGATGCGCGTCAATGGCACCAGCGGCGGCACCCTGGCCAACGACAGCTACAACTCCAGTTATGACAATGCGCGGGAACATTCCTGGCAGCTACGCCATGACTACAACTTCGCCGCGCTCGGTGTGCCGGGGCTGACCCTGATGAACCGCTATATCCGCGGCGACAATGTGCACACTGGGACTATCACCGACGGCAAGGAGCGCGGGCGTGAGTCCGAGTTGGCGTACACCGTACAGAGTGGAACATTCAAGAATCTCAACGTGAAATGGCGTAACTCGACCATTCGCAGCAGCTTCAACATCAACGGCTTCAATGAAAACCGCGTCTTCATCAGCTATCCGATATCCCTGCTCTAAGCCGCAGACGATGAGCGCGTGATGTCTCGGCTGCGCGCTACCGGCAGCTGAGATTGTCCAATCACTGACGCGCGTTGACAGCCGTAAGATGGCTGATGAGTCGAGTGTGTTGTACAACACCCCATAACGCAGACAGCACTACGCGAGAGCGATCCTTAATGACTACCGCAACGACAGCGCATCAACCCTTTAACCGCCTTCTGCTGACCGGGGCTGCCGGAGGGCTCGGCAAGGTACTTCGCCAACGCCTGCGCCCTTTCACCCGGGTATTGCGCCTCTCCGATATTACTGAAATGGCGCCGGCGCTGGACGAGAGTGAAGAGATCCAGCGCTGTGATCTTGCCGACAAACAAGCCGTTGACCAGTTGGTGGCTGGCGTTGATGCGATCCTGCATTTTGGCGGCGTTTCGGTGGAGCGCTGCTTCGAAGACATCCTCGGTGCCAACATCTGCGGCGTCTTCCACATCTATGAAGCAGCCCGTCGGCACAATGTAAAACGCGTGATTTTCGCCAGCTCCAATCATGTGATCGGCTTCCATAAACAGGGCCATCGACTGGATGCCCACTCGCCGCGTCGCCCTGACAGCTACTACGGCTTGTCCAAGTCGTATGGCGAAGACATGGCCAGCTTCTATTTCGATCGCTATGGCATCGAGACCGTCAGCATCCGTATCGGCTCTTCGTTCAGCGAACCGCAAAACCGCAGGATGATGAGCACCTGGTTGAGTTACGGTGACCTGACGCAATTGCTGGAGTGCGCGCTGTACGCCCCGAACGTCGGCCATACGGTGGTCTATGGTGTTTCGGACAATCAGAACGTCTGGTGGGACAACAGCTATGCCGCGCATCTGAATTTCAAGGCCCGGGACAGTTCCGAGCCTTTCCGCAGCCAGATCGAGGCCCAACCCATGCCGGCGGCGGATGATCCGAGCATGGTCTACCAGGGCGGTGCCTTCGTGACGTCAGGGCCATTCGGCGATGACTGAGATGCTTGCAAAAGGTCGCTTGTGAAGACCACCTGACTGGAACGGCCATGGATGTTGAACTGATTCTCGACGCACGTAATGCCACCGGCGAAAGCCCCGTCTGGAGCTGCCGGGAGCAAGCGCTGTACTGGGTCGATATTCCTGCTGGACGCTTGTATCGCTGGGATCCTGCAAATCGTCGGAGCCAGAGTTGGGAAGCGCCCGAGATGCTCGCCTGCATCGCCGCGAGTCCCGATGGCGGCTGGATTGCCGGAATGGAAAGTGGATTGTTTCGACTCACTGCCAGCCTTGACGGTGATTTGCAGTGCACCCGTCTGATGGGCGTTAACCACGCTTTGCCGGGTATGCGTTTCAACGACGGTCGTTGTGACCGCCAGGGACGTTTCTGGGCCGGCAGCATGCAGATCGACCTGACGGCAGGTGTATCGGCAGGTGCGCTGTATCGCTATGACGGTGGACAACGTAACCCGTTGGAGTCCCGGCTTGACGGCTTCGTGGTCCCCAACGGCCTGGCATTCAGCCCTGACGGTAAGGTGATGTATCTATCCGACTCCCATGCGTCGGTACAACTTATCTGGGCGTTCGATTACGACATCGATAGCGGCACCCCGTACAACCGGCGTGTTTTTGTCGACATGAACCAGTATCCCGGTCGACCGGACGGGGCGGCCATCGACACCGACGGTTGTTATTGGATATGCGCGAACGATGCGGGGATGGTTCATCGCTTTACCCCGCAGGGCCGCCTGGAGCGCTCCATCGCCCTTCCGGTGAAGAAACCGACCATGTGCGCCTTCGGTGGCCCTGACCTGGAAACCCTGTTCGTCACTTCGATCCGACCGAGTGGCGATCTGAGTGATCAGCCACTGGCCGGTGGTGTTTTTGCTGTCCAGCCGGGTGTTCGTGGATTGGCAGAGGCGTTATTCGCGGGATAGCGTCTTGCTGATGTGCATCTCGTTTCTGATCGGTGGGCAACATCGCAAGACAGCCATATTTGGGCGCTAGCTGAGTGCACTGTTCCTAGGTCCTACTTCCAAGTCAGAAAACTCATCGGACACCTGCCCACTATGGCGAATTGTTCCTGATGGAGAGGTGGGCTTAGAGTCTGAATGACTCGCCAGATAATCTGGCGAGAAGGGTTTCGCAGCCCTTTTGCAAGGTACGAAAAAGCATCATGAATACACCAGTGGCTGTATATTTGCCGCTGTTCGTTTCATGGTGGCTGTGTGTGGGAGGCTTTCGAGCCTGCCGAGTTTTCGTATCTTTTCGGTCTGCGAACCCGCACACAGCTGCCACCCATTTCGTTTCGCAGCGAAGGGTGGTCAACTCTCTAAGGTACGGAGTTTGACTATGCATACCGATTTCACCACCAGGCGCTTTATCCCAATGGACAGCGTCTCCACCCAGTTCCCCGTTCTCTACATTGACCGCAATGCACCGCTGGTTGATCTGCATGCCTGCGTCAGCGAGCGCATGCGGGCGGTCAACAAGTTGATGACCTTGTTCACCTGTAGCCGACTGAGCGATAGCGATCCGCGAGACCTGGGCAATATCGCTGCGATTTCGCGGCTGTTGCTACAGGATGCCAGTGACGTGTTCGATGTGATCGAGACGCGAGGGCTGGAAGCGAAACACATGGCTTCATAACGCAGTGTTCCGACGTTCTCCCCGCCAATAAAAAAGCCCTGAACAGGTTCAGGGCTTTTCGATTTTCCAGTCTATTCACCCAAGGTGAATACCTGCATCAATCCCAGCTCAACGCACCG
>JACXTT010001029.1_pt1 | contig 47596 bp, 51 predicted proteins | sample 9270951 | NCBI WGS metagenome assembly JACXTT01 (sample SAMN15532306, study PRJNA645909) | rock metagenome | isolation source: weathered quartz diorite | place: Puerto Rico | collected 2017-06-21 | reverse complement strand
CTCGGGAATTCCGTGCGCGCGTGGTTCCCCGCGCGCCTCTCTACGAAAACGAGATAAGAAGATAGCTAAGGTAAAGGCCGACCAAGAGCGCAAAGGAGCCGACGGTCCTGCCGAAGAAGACGAGTGCCTCAGGGCGCTTCTCATCGAGGTAGAGCTCGATGGGCACGGCAAGAAATAGGTAGCCCATGACCACCGCGGAGAGGACGAAAAATCCCAGTAAAAGTATGGGGAGAAAAAGCGTTTGCTGGAGCGCGTGCATCGAGGAGATAAGGTTAATTATAAAGACGATGCCGACGATATAGAGGCCGGCTAGGAGCGTGCGCACATAGGGGTTTCTGCTCATGGTCTTTACAACTGTGCCGATAACTAAAAGTTATTTCTTGAACCTAAGAGGTATCTAGGCTTTCACTTTCATCATAGGGCCTGCCGCAAGCGCTTTACACAAATCCATAGGTGTCTTTCCCATCAGGAGTTGTAGCAAATCGACTGCTACGCCAGGCGCGCTGCTGAAGTCCCTGAAAAGGGTGTATCAGGGATTATTGAGCGCCGTCAAAAGTGTCTGCAAGGCCACTTTGGCGGTTTGTGCGTTCGGATTCACTGCGCGAATTTCGCGCAGCACTGTATCGATCGCTCCATCTATATGTGTCCAAGCGGTCGGGTCCAACGGCTTCATTTGAGCCTGCGCATGGTCCCAATCGTACTCGAGGTCGTTGGCATGGCCATTTGCGCCTGGCCAATCCGCGGCATTCACGGAATCAAGAATGGCCTGCGTGACAGACTTCAACATAGATAGATCGCCGAGCGGTGAAAGGGTAGTATTTCCTAAAGCCACGGCGGTTGATTTTGCAGCTTGCTGCTTGGTTTGGAGCTCATGGGTTCGCCAGATGTATCCGCCTATAGCCGCAATCGCAAGGAGCACAGTCACGATGACGACTTGAATGAAAATGCGTCCCCCAGGCTCTCCCGAGGGTTTCTCCGCCGCAACGGTCTCACTGGTTATGTCTGGCTTGGCGATGATGAGGTAGAGGACAGTGAGCGCTATGGCGGCCGTAAAGATACCGGTCGTAAGAGTCGCACCGAACCCAAGGCCTCCATGCGCCTGTGTTTGCGTGAGAAAATCGCCGATCGATGCTCCTAGGGGCCGCGTAAAAATATAGATTATCCAAAACGCCAGTATCGAGTTGAGTCCCGCTCGCCAGGCGACGGCAAAAACCGCGATGAGAAGGGCGACGATGACCCCGGTCGTGAAGTAGCCAAGCCCGAGCGCCTCGGCGTACAGATCGCCTGTTGCAGTACCAAGTGCAAATGTGAATAGAACCGCAAGCCAATAAAATGCTTCGCGCTTAGTAGTAAAGATCGAATGAATCGAGAGTGTCTTTTCCTGCCAATACCAAACGGCAAAAGTAATAAGCAGGAGCGCACTAAAGATCATTGTGCTGTACTCGAGCGGGAATCCGAGCGCGTCGGTGAGGTTGTCGGTCACCAGCGTGCCAAAGACGCTGATGAGGACGACGTTGAGCCAGTAGACGACAGGTATATATCGCTTGGCGCGGAATTGAACGGCGAGCGCTATAGCAAGCACTATGCCCATAACAAACGACGTGCCGCGGAGACCGAAATTCAGACTGACGTTGAGGAAATCCGACGCCGTTTCCCCGACCGTCGTGCAGAGGACCTTAATAATCCAGAAATACAGGGTGATTTCCGGAACCTTATTGAGCATCTTGCGTATTATTTGAGCGTTCGTCGGCATAGGGGAGATGCTATCACGGCGATTGTGCAGAATTTGCTGGGGGACAGGGATTCGAACCCCGATTAATGGCTCCAAAGGCCACTGTCCTACCGTTAGACGATCCCCCAATGGAGAGATACTAACCCGTGAGTGGTGTCGAGGCAAAGTTGTAAAAAATCTTCAAACGGGTAGATTCGGGAGAGGAACGTATGAGGAACAAGATGACGCTCGAGTATCTCTTGGTGCTACCCGTCGACCCGATGCCGGTCGGGGCAACCTATCGACGCAATGAGTCGCTGCCGCTTCACTGTACGCTGATGCCGTGGTTTCCGCTGAGCCTTGAGACGAGCTTTCAGATGCTCGAGGAGGTCTTGGGGCAGATCGCGCTTCGCACACCTCCTCTTGCGCTGGTGTCGGAGCGAAGTGAACTTTTCGGGCCCAACAAGAACGTGCATGTCCACACACTTCGGATGCCCGACGCGCTCGAGGACCTTCACTACCGCGTTTGTGAGAAGCTCCTGGACTTTGGCAGTCTGCCGAAGAGCCCGTGGATAGGCGATGGGTACCGCCCGCATGTCTCCGACCACAATGGAAGGACGTATCTCCCGGGCACGGTCACCATCGCCAAAAGGATTACACTTCTTTCGCGCAATGCCGTCGAAAAGAGCGTCATTCGAGAATTTGCCCTCGATTGAGTACGCTGCGCCGCCCAGGGAACCTGGGCGGCGCTTTTTCTACACTGGCGCTTCAGGCTCGCGGCGGTACACTACTCTCATGCGCAACATTATCGTTCTCTCGTTTATCAGCCTTGATGGTATCATGCAAGCCCCCGGCGGACCGCAGGAGGATACCTCGGGCGGATTTACATATGGCGGTTGGACCGTGCCGTACTTTGACGAGGTAGCAGGACAGATGATGGGAGAGCAAATGAAGGAGCCATTCGAGCTTCTCCTTGGCAGGAAAACGTTTGATATCTTCGCCGCCTACTGGCCGCAGCATGAGAGTACATGGCCCGGCATCAATAGTTCAAAAAAGTATGTTGCTTCAACTATAAAAAGCTCGCACACGTGGGAGAACTCCATTTTCCTTAAAAATCCGGTCGTCGAGGAAGTAAAGAAACTTAAAGAGGGAAGCGGCCCCGATCTGCAGGTTCACGGCAGCGGCAATTTTATCCAAACGCTCCTCAAAAATGACCTCGTCGATGAGCTTTGGCTCAAAACATTTCCCCTCACCCTAGGCTCCGGCAAGCGCCTCTTTGCGGAAGGCACCATCCCCGCCGCCTTCTCGCTTGTAGAGACCAAAGTGACCCCGGCTGGTGTTATCTTTGCCAACTACAAACGCGCGGGCGAAGTCAAAACCGGTTCATTCGAATAGTGCGGGCTATTTGAGCGCCAAGAAGGCGTTCAGGTAGTGGAGCGAAATGCCGCCGAAGTCGGAAGCGCTTGCAAACGCTTTTTCGACGGCGGCAATCTGCCGTTCGTAGCGAGCCCGTGAGGTATTGAAGTAGGTGGTATAGGGAGGGGGAACATCGCCAAACTCGCTTGCAATGACTATTTTTGCGGTATGTCCCTGCGCTTCACGCAGCTCGCCCTGCGAGATATCTATGGCGCCATCGTGTCCTTGCGCAAAATTGCGGTACGCCATGACGATTATCGAGCTGCCCGGCCGGCGGTCGAGGAGTCGCACCAGCTGGTTGATGGTGTCGCCACGATGGAAACCGTAGAAAAATTTTCCGGCTGAGAGTGTGTCATAAAAATCAGGAACGACCACCGCAAAACGCAAATCCGAGCCGTAGAGCCACTCGAGGCTCTGGTCAACAAGTGCTGTAAAACGCCGCAAGACAACGCGCGGCTGACTCTGGTACTCTGAGAGAAGGTAGGGTTCGACATCGTACTGAAAACCGCGCAGTTTTTCCGTATTCATTTTATTGAAGTCGATGGCGTAGGCGACAACAGCCGCAGGTTTGTAGGTGTGGCCGGGCTCAGCCCAATTGCGCCAGCCCCCCTCTGCATCGACCGCGATGCCGGCCGCATGGGCGTGCGTCACGAAATCCTCAAGCGTTTCATCAAACTGTTTCTTCAAGGCACTCTTTTGCGACCCCTCAGGCATGATGAAAATATCGAGATACGAATCGATCGAAAGATAGATAGCCTTGATGCCCTCCTGTTTTGCCCCAGCGATTACGGTGTCGCGGTAGGTCGGCGTAATCTCGAGCACAGGAGTCCACAGCCACGTGCCTTTTTCAGCTGCCGTGTCGGTAGGGAGGATTTGCGTATGTCGCGGTGCAAAGGCGCTCAAAATGCTGGCGATTTGTCCGCCGCCTTCGATGGTGACCGAGTCGGCGAAGTGCGGATCGGAGAGCTTGGCGTTTTCCGTGATGTGAGTATCGGAGTACAGATGGGGGAGGACCGCAGGGAGGGAGAGAGTGAGCGCGGAGGAGCTCGGGGAGCTCGAACGCACCACGTAGTAGTACGCGCCGACGACGAGCCCGACGAGGAAAAGGGCGACGTAGAGTTGGTGCTTTGGACTGCCCCGAGGATGTCGAGCTTTGTGCATTCGCTCTATTTTATCCTATTTATCCTACGGCCAACCTTCCCACCCCAGCCTCCCCACCCCAGCCTCGTGTATATTCCAGTATTTTGCAAAATACTAGAATGAGTTGTCTTCCTGGGGTACGATACAGCCATGGCTCAGCACACTTTCCGTTCACTTGAGCGCATTATCAAAGGATTTGACAACCATCGACGGCTCGGGATTCTCGACCTTCTTAAGCGTAAACCTGAACTCTCCGTGGACGAAATTGCGGAGCAACTTCGGATCGGCTACCAAAACGCCTCTGATCACATACGCAAAATGGCCATCGCAGGGTTGGTAGCTAAACGATATGAAGGGACGACCGTGCGACACAAACTCACGCCGCGGGCTGAGGATATTCTAATATTTTGCAAAAAACTGGAATAAGGAAACAATAATAAGGAAACAATGAGGATACGAGAGGACGAAAATGGAAAAACTTGAATAAAGAAGTAAGGAAAAGCGCAAAGGGGGAAACGCAGAGTCATACAAAATAAGTGAGCTATTTGAGAACGCTCCACATGCCCTGATCCTCGCCGCCGTCCATTTTAAAGACGGCAACGCCGCGCACGCCGAGGCCCCGTGCGAGGTCGACTTTGTCTTTGATAGCCTGCGCGTCGTTCCAGGTCATGTAGTTGAAAGGTTTGCTCGCATCGATTTGTGAGCCGAGATTTTGTGCAACGGAAGTTGTCGCGACCTCTTGCTGCGTTTGCGTGATGTTACCATCGGCCGGCGCCTGCGGAAGCGTCGCTTTGTCGTAGATGAAACCTACCTCGTTCGCGCTTGTGCGATGCACGGCGATGCCAAGCCGCGCGGCGATGTCGGTCGCATATCCGGGGTTAAACGGCCAGAGCACTTCATACTGAAAACCCGAGCCGGAAAGTGGCGTCACGTGGTACTCGTAGCCGTAGGTCGGAATGCCGATGATGAGCTTATTGCGGGAAATGGTTTGTGCTGCAAGACGCACAAGATCTTCAACCCAGCCGGGGTCCGCGACCGGTGCGTACGGGGCGGAGCGTGCGACGTTTAAGCGCTTATCGACCGTCGTCTGATCATAGGCCATGATCTCGACGCGATCGCAGTACTTATTGAGCGCGACGTAGTCGTTGGCGTAGTCGGTCGCGTCCGGCGGAATGGTGTCGCCCGGAAGATAGCGGTCCTCAAGCGGCATGCGGGCTTCGACGGTGCAGTACACCCACTTTTGCCCCATGCGCTGGTAGAGGCCTTTGAGGAAGGTCGAGAAGTAGTTGATGGTCTCATGCTTTTTGGCTTCAAAGTCGATGTCTATGCCGTCAAAGCCCATGCCCTTCACGGTCGCCGCGATCTCGTCTTCCAGCGCGATACGCTTTGTGGTATTGCTCAATACCGCCTGCATCGCATCTGCGTTGCCCCAGAGAATGCTCGGCACCACGCGCACCTTGGTGGCCTTTGCCTGTGCGATAAAATCGCTCCAAGGTTCAAAGCCAAGTTGTGCGGTATCGATAAGATGACCATCTGAGCTCACGTTGTAGGAGAAGGGCATTACACTTGCTAGCTGAGGCAGGTGGGGGATGACGTCTCGGGTCGCTGTCGCTACTCGCCAGTAGGGAACCCAGCCGCTTATTTCAAATTTTCCGGTGGCAGCGGGTGTAAGAGTGAGGGAAATTTTTGCAGGATTTTTGGGGTACGTGGTCCCAAGCGTGAGAGCAGCTTGCGTTCTTGGGCCATACACACCGTAGCCGGTCGCATCTTCTGTACAGATGACCTCCTGCGCGCACTGGAACTTTTTAATCGCTGCTTGTGTGAGAGGACCAAAGTAGCCGGAGTCTTTTCCGGAGGCAAGATAACCCTGCGCGATGAGTTTTTGCTGGAGAGTAGCCACATCGCTTCCTGAATCGCCAAGCGATAGGGAGCGAGTCGCTGCGGAGGCCGTGGGCGCGATGAGGAGTACGAAGAAAAGCGGAAGTGCAAATAAAAAACGTCGTGGCATGTTCACATAGTAGCAGACGAACATAAAGAGGGGCGCTTACTCTTCGGCATCGGGTACTAGCAGCAATTTGCTAGAATTGACCCATGCAAAAGATAACGCCGTTTTTATGGTTTGATACAGAAGCGGAAGAGGCTGCGCGTTTTTACACGTCGCTTTTTAAGAACTCAAGCATTACCCATGTGACCAAGGGGCCAGAGGGGAGAGTTGAGTGGATTTCCTTCACCCTCGCGGGAGAAGAGTTTATGGCCCTCAACGGGGGCCCTGTGTTCACGTTCACCGAAGCGATATCGTTGTTCGTTTCCTGCGAAACTCAGGAGGAAGTGGACGAATTGTGGGGAAAGCTCTCGGCAGAACCCAAAGCGGAGCGATGCGGCTGGCTCAAAGACCGCTACGGCCTCTCCTGGCAGATAATCCCGACTGCACTTTCGAGACTTCTTGCATCGAAGGACAAGGCGGCCGCAGGGCGCGTGATGCAGGCGATGCTCCAGATGAAAAAAATCGATATTGCAAAGCTACAAGAAGCCCACGACCATGCCTGAACTGGTCAAACACACGCCGAGGTGGCAGTGGATAGCTCTTATTCTTATCATCGTCGCGTTCGGCACGTATCTGTGGTGGAACAAGATCGGAAAAGGGGCATCAAATTCCACGGGGAGTGCCTCGACAACGGCTACCATGGTCTCCGACGGTACCATTACGTTGTTCCGTCCGGGCGACTTTGGACTTGCGGTCACGAAGGAGCGGGTACTCGTGCGCACCTACACTCCGCCTTGTGAGGAAGGCTTCGACTACTGTCTCTACTACAACGGCTCCGCGTATAAAAACACCAACTTCGAGAGTGCCGGCCTTTCTATCCGCAGGCGCACTGATCTTGCCGACAAAGCACGCTGTCTCTCGGCGCAGCCCTCCGGCTACAGCGGCGTGCCAATACGGATCCTTGACAAACCGAACTATTCCGTAAGCGTCGCGCAAACGGGGGAGGGCGCCGCAGGACACTACGCTACCGGCGAAGAATTCCGCCTCTTCACGGCCAGGAAATGCTACCAATTCGACACGCAGGTGGGGGAGTCGCAATTCGCCAACTATCCTGCCGGCTCCATAGAGGAGTTTTCCAAAGACAGTCGCACCGGAATGCTTCTCGTTCTCCGAAACCTCGTGCAGTCAGTGAAGCTCAACGCGACGGGAGAGTCGCTTACCCTCCCGCAGTAGATCTCACCCAGGCTTATTTGGTATACTTGCCTCACGGTGTCGTTCACATTCGCATCGTCAATCGAGTAAATACTCTAAATACTCCATGACGCTCAAACGCATCGGCATAGTCATTGTAGTCGTCCTTATCCTTGGATTCGGGTATTATGCTATTTCGCCGCTTTTTATAAATGTCAAAGTAGATGAGGCGCTCCCACAGCAATCCTCATCGCTTGCCACAACCTCTCACGCCATGGCAGGAGCCGCAGCGGGAGATGTTATGGGAACCCTGGGGCACCCAGCAAGCGGAACGGCGCGCATAGTAAGCTCGGAGGGTAAAAACTATCTTCGCTATGAAAATTTCAAGACCATTAATGGTCCGGACATTTACGTGTATCTTGCGAAGGATCTCGACGCAAAGGAGTTTGTAAGTTTGGGAAAGGTGCGGGCGACTGAAGGAAATATTAACTACGAAATCCCCGCGGGTGTTGATCCCAAAGACTACCCGTATGCGCTTACCTGGTGCAAAACGTTTGCGGTGCTCTTCAATTCAGCAAAACTCTTTTAGACGCGACGGTCTCGGCTTGGTATAGTGGGCAGAAATAATTTCATATGGCCGATTCACAAAAGTGGTACGCACTTGCATTCTTGGTTCTTGCTCAGTTTATGATCGTGCTCGACGTTGCGATCCTCAATGTCGCCATCCCCTCCATTGAGCGCACCTTCGGCTTCAGTGTGGAAAATCTGCAGTGGCTGGTGACCGGCTATACGCTTGCATTTGGCGGATTTCTCCTCCTCGGTGGCCGAGCTTCCGATCTCTATGGCCGCAAACGAGTCTTCATCGCGGGGGTCCTCGGATTCACGATGGTTTCCTTCCTTATCGGTGCCCTCAACTCAGGGTCCCTCATCGTTCCGATGCGGGTCTTGCAGGGGTTTTTCGCGGCGTTCATGTCACCCGCCGCCCTCTCCCTCGTGCTGACGCTCTTTAGCGACCATCGCCGACGCAGCATCGCCATATCGCTGTGGGGTGCTGTCTCCGCTGGAGGAGCCACGGTTGCGCTCTTGCTCGGAGGTCTCTTGACGCAGTATCTCGGGTGGCGATGGAATTTCTTTGTCAACGTGCCGATAGGGATCATCGTGATCGCCGCTGCATGGAGGCTGCTACCTGCGCATGTGGCGGAGGAAACGGACAAGACCCTCGACCTTCCCGGCGCTGCTCTGGTCACCTCGGGACTTATGCTCCTGGTCTACACACTCACCAAGGCGAACGCGTGGGGATGGAGGTCGTCTCTCACGGTAGGGCTCCTGGCCCTTTCGGTAGTACTACTCGCGGGTTTTGTGGTGAACGAGTGGGTCGCGCGACATCCCCTCATGCCGCTCTCCATGTTCCGCATAGGAAATATCGCAGCCGCGAACCTCTACATGCTTCCCGTCGTCGGGAGCCTCTTTTCGGCGTTCTTTTTTCTCACGCTCTACGCGCAGAACATACTTCACTACTCCCCGTTCGAGGCGGGACTCGCGTTTTTGCCGATGAGCCTTCTTATCGGCGTGTTCGCGATACTCGCTCCGAGAGTGTTGCGATTTATGAGCTACCGATGGCTTTTGGTCATAACACCTCTATTCCCGGCGTTCGGTCTCTTCCTTCTCACCTACATTCCGGTCGCGGGGAGCTACGCGACCCACATGTTGCCAGCGCTCCTTATCATGCCGATCGGCATGGGACTTTCATTCGTAGCGACCACCGTCGCGGCGACCTCCGGCATTCCTCCGCAGGAATCCGGACTTGCCTCGGGACTTCTCACCACATCTCAGCAGATAGGCGGATCCGTCGGCCTTGCGATCCTCACAGCCATCTCGACCTCCACGATCACCGATGCGCTTGCGGGAGGAGCTTCTCAAGCACAAGCCGCGGTTTTCGGGTTCCATAGCGCGTTTTACACCGGGGTCGTCTTTGCGCTTCTGGCATCGGCCATGGCGCTTTTCTTTCTTAGGCGAGTCCCAACAAGCGGGGAAGTCTCTGTAGTGCAAGGATAGTTCGCTTGTGGAAGAGAGGGCTTTTCGATAGCGTCAGTAGTGTATGAGCGCGGATACGTGGGAATGGGTCGGCAGTGGCGTCGCACTTCTTGGGGTGCTGGCGATCGGTCTCGCCATTTATCTCGTGCCCTACGCTGCGCCTAAGCCGGTCCAGATCCCCTCTGCCGGGCCTATCTCCGTTCACGGACAGCTCGTGTGCTTACCGCACAAAAACGAGCGCGGCCCACAGACCCTCGAATGCGCGTTTGGCATTCAGGACGTCGAGAACCGCTACTTTGCGCTGCGCGATAGCGACCCTACCTACCACAACCTCACCGGCGTCCCCACCAATGTCCCCATTGTGGTCGACGGCACGTTCACCCCGCGGGAGGATCCGAAGTACCAGAGTATCGGTGTCATTGAGGTGACGAGGATTGCACGCACCGACACGGAGGAGCGCGCCACTCTTTCAGGAACGTTCGTTTGTCTGCCGCACAAAGATGGAACACCGACCGAGAGCGAAGAGTGCGCCTATGGGCTCCTCACGGATACCGGCGCCTTTTACGGCCTTGACCTCGGTATCACCAACACCGCAGTCCCGAACCTCACGGTGGGAGACCGCATATCAGCCTCGGGCGCGGTCATTCCCATCGACGAGCTTCCGGCGTCGTCGTGGGCGCGCTATCGCGCAGCCGCGATTTTTACCGTCACTGACTCGTTCACTTTTCTTAGTCCCGACGACTTAAAAAGTGGCATACGAGGAAGCGTACTCCTTGGTCCAACCTGTCCGGTGCAAAGGGTTCCGTCGGACCCGGCGTGCGCCGATAAACCCTATAAAGCGACCCTCTCGCTCACGAGCGCGGACGGCTCGCGGGTCATCACCACGTTCACCTCCGACGAGGAAGGCAACTTCAGCCTTTCGGTGACGCCGGGAACCTACCGCATACGGTCCGCCTCCTCTTCGTCCGTCTGGCCGCGCTGTGCCAGCGGCGATATCCTCGTCCCTCCCGACGTCTACGCCAAAGTGAGAGTCTCGTGCGATACCGGCATCCGCTAGGAATCCGCGAGCACTACGAGAGGCTAGACACAAAACACGCCCGCAGGTGTGGGCGTGTTTTCGTAATCGCTACGCTTAGAAGGTGAAATATTTTGAGAACCCTCCCACTAGCGGTAACTCCTTTTCTTTTCCTTGAACGACGTTCACGATGCCGACGATAGAGAGGACCACGCAGCCCAGGTTGACGAGTTGCCAGAGCGTCCAGAGTTGCCAGAGTGTCATGCCGAGCACCCATACGATGATCTCGATGACGACGAGCACGAGCCCCTGCTTGATGTGAAATTTCACGACCGGATCGTCTTTCGCGACGATAAGGGGGACAACGACCAAAATACCAAGGTAGGCGAGGATTCCCATAAGGGTATTCGATTTTCCCTTAGCGCCCATTCCCGAGGCCGGAGCAGCCTGCTGTTTCTGTGGATCCATGAAAAAAAGTTATGTATTAAAGCTCTTTCAGTATAGCGCCTCGCTAGGTCGCGTTTCAACAGGCGGTCCTAGAGGTCGCGGCCATTATAGGGCTTGATGGTGAGCTTCCCGAAGTCGATGCCGTCGAGACAGCGCACGTTGATGGCCGCCTTGGGAAAGGTGACCCCTTCGGCAAAACTCTCGACGCCGCAGGTTCGGCAGAAGAGGTGGCGGATGCTTTTTTTGTTAAACCTGTAGTCGCTGAGGGCGTCTGCACCCGAGAGCAGGGTAAATGTATCGTTATCGACGAAGAGGAGCAGGAGCCCTTTCATTTCGCAGTGGGAGCAGTTGCAGGAGAGGACCGGCACTGAAAGATTGAGCTCAACCTCGTAGCGTACTTTTTTGCAGTGACAGCCGCCCGAGTAGGATTTCATAGCTGTCTATGTTAGCATGACGGCTCACACCCGTATCGCTATGCTGTATTTGCGCCTCATTTGGAGACAATTGAAAATAGTCGGAGCGCACCTTAAGACCATCGGCAAAATTGTCTGGTCGTTCGCTAAATCGCACAAAATCGTGAGCTCGATCGTAGCGGCCGCCTTGGCCACAGGCCTTGGTGCGGCCGCTTATTTTGGCGCCAGCAAGGCCGCGACGACGATAGCGGAGGGTCCTGCCGTCCACCTCGTGCGCGTCGGCGACGTGTCCGCCTCAGCTCCCATTTCGCTCATCGGCATCGTGCGCGCCACGCGGGAGGCCAATGTCGCTCCGGATATTTCTGGCACGGTCTCGGCCGTGTACCGCAACCTCGGTGACTACGTGCCCGCCGGGACCATCATCGCGGAGCTTAAAAACGACACGCAGCGCGCTGCCGTGGCGGCTGCTCGCGCGGCGCTCCAAAAAGCCCAAAGCGGCAGCGTCGTCGGCGGCATCAGCGTCGAGAACGCCCAGAATTCCTACGCCGCAGCCATCGATACCGCACGGTCAACGGTACAAAGCGCATACTCGACCATTGATGACGCTATCGCACGAAAAGCGGATCAAACGTTTTCAAACCCCAACAGCCCGCAGCCGCATTTCAACGTCTCAAGCTCTAATTCGCAGCTCGTCGTCAATGTTCAAAATGACCGTTTGGCTATGCAGGCCATTCGGGCGCGCGAGAGCACGGTAGTGGTAGCTACACTCTCTCCAGGCGATCTCCTTGCCGAACTCTCCTTACTTGGAAGTGAAGTAAAGTCCGTTCAAAACTTCATGCAGGACCTGGTCGCCGCACTTAATGCCGCCGTTCCCACCTACGGGATCACTGAAGCGACTATCGCAGGCTATCGTGCGGACGTATCAGCAGGGCTCGCCAGCATTAATGCGCTTGCGAGCTCACTGCCGGGAGTATCCGAGATGCTCAAAACAAAACGTGCCGCGGTCGACATCGCTCAGACGTCGCTTGCAACCGGCTCCACGGGAGAGAGCGCCGACGTTGCGGCTGCGGAGGCGAACCTCGCGCTCCAACTCGCCGGACTTGAGAAAACGCTCATCCGAGCCCCCATCTCCGGGACCGTCAATAGGCTCGATCTCGACGTCGGCTCTTTCGTCAACGCATCGGTCCCAATCGTCTACATCACGAGCGCCGGTGGTCTTGAAGTGGTCGCCTTCGTTTCGGGAAATGACATCGCTGACATCGCCGTCGGAGCCAAAGCGAAGGTAGGCGCCAGTGTTGACGGGGTAGTCGCACGCGTCGCAAGCGCCCTCGACCCTCTGACGAAAAAGGCGGAAGTGCGGGTCTTTGTACCGCCGTCCGCTCCGCTGGTCGCAGGACAGTCGGCGACCGTCTCTGTAGAGCGCTCCGCGCCAAAGGTCCCGTCGGCAAATCCGACCCTCACCGTCCCCCTCACCGCGATCAAGATAACGCCGCAATCTCCCTTGGTGTTCACCGTGAACGACGCGCACCAGCTCGTCGGAAATCCCGTGGTTCTCGGAACCCTGCGCGGGGACAGCGTCGACATTGTAAGCGGCGTTACCGCCACCATGCAGATAGTCGAGGACGCCCGCGGGCTTAAGGAAGGACAGGCAGTTATCGTAAATCCCTAAACCGCCATGTCCGGCCTCTGGAACTTTTTTATTGAACGACGGCAGTTCACGATACTCGTCATGATAGCGCTCACCGCGGCAGGCCTTGTCGCGGTCATCGCCATACCCAAGGAAAACGCACCCGAGGTTAAGGTGCCGGTCGCGGTCATCGCGACGACGCTCCGAGGCGCTTCTGCCGCGGACGTTACCAAGCTCGTCACCAAAGAGATCGAGAAGGAGGTTGGGACGGTCGAAAATCTTCACAAGCTCACCTCCTCTTCGCGGGAGGGAGTGTCGGTCGTGACCGCGGAATTCGAAGCCTCCGCCAACCTTGACAAATCTATCCAGAACATCAAAGACGCGGTCGACCGCGCCAAGCCGAACCTGCCGCGCGACGCCGACGAGCCCGTCATAACCCGTGTTTCTTTCAGTGATCAGCCCATTCTCATCATTTCGATCTCGGGCGGGCTTCCGCCGACGGAGTTTGCCTCGCTTGCGAAGGACGTGAAAGACCAACTCGAGCTCGTTGCCGGCGTTTCCTCTGTTGACGTGGCCGGGACACGCGAGCGCGAAGCGGACGTCGTCGTGCGCCGCGAGGCGCTCGACGCCTACGGACTTACGCTCTCCGATGTCGTCGGTGCGATCGGCGCCGCGAACGCCTCGCTCCCCATCGGCACCATTACCGTCGACAAGGTCGAGTACGCCATCGCCTTTCACGGCGATCTCAATGACCCTGAAGACCTCCTCGGGGTGACCGTGGGACAGGTTGGCGGGCGGCCCGTGTATCTGCGCGACATCGCGGACATCGTTAACGGCATCGAAAGGGCGAAGACCATCTCTCGCGCGTCGGTGCACGGGTCGCCCGCCGAGCCTGCCGTGACGCTTTCCGTCCATAAGCGCGCCGGTGCAAACATTTTCCTCACCGGAAGCGCCGTCAAGAAGAAACTTTCCGAACTCAGCGCAACGACCCTCTCGGGCCTTACGACCTCGATATCGATAGACCTCGGAGCGGAAGTCTCCAAGAGCCTCGGCGAGCTCACTCGGGTCGGCGTCGAAACGGTCATTCTCGTTATTTTGTGCCTCCTTCTCACGATAGGCTGGCGGGAATCGATCGTCGCCGGACTCTCTATCCCGCTCTCCTTTGTCATCGCATTCTCCGGACTTTATCTTTCCGGCAACACCATCAATTTCGTTTCGCTCTTCTCGCTCATTCTCGCGATAGGAATCCTCGTCGACTCCGGCATCGTCGTCACGGAAGCCATCCACACGCGCCTCAAGCGTTTCGGAGAGCCGATCTTTGCCGCAAAGGAAGCGATACGCGAGTATGCCTGGCCGCTCACCGCGGGGACCCTTACGACGGTCGCGGTGTTTGCGCCTCTCTTTTTCATCTCCGGCATAACGGGGCAGTTCATCGCCTCCATCCCATTCACGGTAATTTTCGTCCTTATCGCGTCCATTTTCGTCGCGCTTGGCCTCGTGCCGCTTATTGCGATCATGTTCACGAAGACGGAGCTCAACGGCCTCGAGCGGCTTCAGGAGGAGTGGAACCTCAAGCTCCAGAGGCGCTACCGGGCGTGGCTGCTTCGCATACTCGGCGACGGAGCGTTCCAGCGGAAGTTTTTGCGCGGCATGACCGCGGGTTTCATCATCGCCCTCATCCTGCCCATGACGGGGCTCGTCAAGGTCATCTTCTTTCCCCAAAGCGATTCCGAGTATGCGTACCTTGAAATAGAGACCAAGCAAGGGACGCCGCTTGCGCAAACCGATCTCGCCGCGCGTGGGGTCGAGGAGCTTCTCTATGGAGACCCGCGCATCGCCTCCTTCGTAACGACGATCGGCGCCACCTCGCCGCTCTCCCAAAGCCCGACTTCGGGCACTAAGTACGCCAACATCACGATTCGCCTCGTGCCCGAAAAAAATCGCGCGCAAAGCTCAACGAAGATCGTGAACGAGCTGCGCAACAAGGTCGCAGTCTTCCACGATTTCACCGTGCGCGCGCTTGAGCCGCAGGGCGGCCCGCCGACCGGCGCGCCGGTTGTTATCACCTTCTCGGGGGAGAATCTCGATGATTTGGAGAAGGCGGCCGACCTCGGAGAGCGAACCCTCAAGGAAATCCCAGGGGCGATCGAGGTGACGACCTCGACGAAAGATAATGGGACGCAGTTTGGGCTCACTATAGACCGAGGAAAAGCGGCGGAAGTAGGGTTGACCCCTGTCCAAGTCGCCTCCGCGCTTCGCACGGCGGTCTCCGGCACTATCGCGACTACCATCAAGAGCGATGCGCGGGACATCGACGTGCTCGTCCTTTCCAATCTCAACCCGAACTGGCGCGATCCGACGGATACGACCGAGGCGACGATAGATTCCGTCATGAACCTTTCGATAAAGACACCGCGGGGGAGCGTGTTGCTCGGCTCCATTCTCGCCTCCGGCATCGAGCGCAACAGCGCCATCATTAAACGCGAAGACCAAAAGAACATCGCGACGGTTTCCTCGTACTTGTTGCCGGGGAAGACGGCAGGAGAGGTTTCGTCCGCCTTTTCCACGGCGATAAAAAAGGTCGATTTTCCGAAGGGAGTGGCTATGAAGATAGGAGGCGAAACAGCAAATGTCGACCAATCGTTCCAGGAAATGTTCTATGCCCTCATCGGCGGCATGGTTCTCATGCTCGCCATACTTGTTCTTGCATTCAACTCTTTCCGCTACTCCTTCTACCTCCTGATGCTCGTGCCGCTTGCGCTCATCGGCGTTTTTGCCGGGCTTGCGATAACGCGCCAGCCGCTCTCGTTCCCTTCGCTTCTCGGCGTCATCGCGCTCGCTGGCGTCATCATCAACCATGCCATCATCCTTGTTGATTCAATGATCGTGCGCATGAAAAACCCGGAGGGCAGAGGGCTCCCCGAGGTCGTCGCGGACGCCGCCGTTTCGCGCTTCCGGCCAATAATCCTCACCACGCTTACGACCGTCATCGGCATGGTGCCGCTCGCGGGCGCGTCAGCGCTGTGGGGCCCGCTCGCGTTTGCCATTATGTTCGGCCTCGCCTTCGCGATGGTGCTCACGCTTGTATTGACACCCATCCTTATTTTCCGACATCCCGGTAAAGAGTTTTGGAAGGAGCCTCAATCTGCAGCGCACGGTAGTGCAAACGCTTAATGCGCGTGGCGTTCGATCATCACCGGGAGGGAAACCTGGGTCGCTTCTGCTCATTTCCACGACCAGCCCCTTGCCGCATAGGTACGTCGTACTCAGTAGTTGACCCGGTATCCTCCTTGGAGCAGGGAAGGTGGCGAGAGGTCTATTGACCGTCGTGAATAAATATGCTTTAATTTCCCTCAGTTCTTTGGCATTCAAGAGTACCGTGAGATGAGCTTTTTGTGGCTGAAAAGTCGGCCCCAAAAAGCTCGTCTCATCAGAGACAGTCGCCAGTCCGAGCGCCACGGGCATCACACCACTAAGGAGGTATGCGATGGAAACCATCGTGAGCCGCACCTTGTCGGTACACAAGGAACACGAAGTCCTTCTGAAGCTCGAAGCGGCGGGGTTCAGCGACGATCTCGCACAGAAGGTCATCGAATCGAGGGACAACGACCTCGCCAAAAAGGTCGTGCGCCTCATTCGGAGCGGCGGCCTCGAGCCGTCGACCTCACAGCAGAAGGCCCGCGAGATCATGGGCACGAACATGTTCGGCATCGAGGACGCGATCAAGCATTTCGACGTCAACCCGTCGAAGACCCAGCTTGCCGCACTCTGCGAAATCCCGTTCAGTGAGGAAGTGCTCGTGGCCTCTAAGGACACGCACGTTCTTGTGGCGCTGTTTCCACTTTCAATCCTCGACGTTCGAGGCGAGGCCGACTGTAGGCTCTTCTACTTCCACGAAGGCACCTGGTACAACAAGAAGCAGGCGTTCGCGAAAGACAGGGGCGAGATCGGCTGGCAGCTCGTTCGCAAGACCCCGGTTGACAACTCGACGAGCAAGTCTTGGGGCGAGCAGCAGAAACTGCTCGGTAAGGACGAGGAGACGCCGAAGGCGCAGGTAATTGTCTATACGATCATTGCCCACTTTCTCTCAACCGGCGAGCGATTGTTCGAAAGCATCTACGTCAGATGTTCCGATCTCGGCTCGGACGGCTTCCGCATCAACGTCGGCCGTTTTAACGTCATAGGTCTCCACATCAACCACTACTGGGACGACCGCCGCCACGACAACCTCGGCTTATCCTCTGCCCGGAAGTAACCTTGAATCTTGGGGCCTCGGTCTCTTGTTCCCTTGAGCCCCTGCGAATTTTTTTTGCGGGGGCTCTTTGTTTTTGGCACTGAGATTGACTAGAGTCTATAAATATGATAAAGTGCGTCCGGCGTTCTTTTCCATTTACTACAAAGGTTACTTATGAGGCGAGCTTCCTGCGGCTGAAAAGTCGGCCCCAAAAAGCTCGTCTCAATCAAGAGGTAGCCGCTCGCCCAAGCGTAGGGCACAGGAGAACGACGATGACGACCGCCAGGTCTATCACGTCCGAACAGCGTACCCAGTACAATCGCTTCGTGCAGGATGGAGGCCGCAAGGCTCTTCGCCAAGCCGGTCTCGACAGGGAGGGTCTGCAACGGCTCTTCAAACGCGGCGGCGAATTCCAAGCCCATATCTTGGAAGGCGTCAAGCGTTTTTCGGCGAAGCAGCCGGACTACACGCTGGCGCAATCCATCCTCGGCGTCGATTTCATCACGCCGGAGGAGCTCATGAAAGTGTCGGCGGTAATTTACGAGGACAAGCACCTCGCTTCGCTCCACGACACTGTCCCGCCGGAAGACGTTCTGCGTTGGTGCAAAGACCATAATTACGTCGTGGTCGCGGCCCCACCCTATCCGATAAACTTGCTCAACATCCGCATGCTCGACAGCAGCCTCTTCTATTCCAAAACGGGCGGCTGGTATTCCGAGCAGAAGTTCGCGAGCGAGAACAAGACCAACACGGGCTGGCTCATGATCCGCAAGGATCCTGTGCCGAAATCGACCAGCAAGAACTGGGACGAGCAGAACCAGCTCGTCTTCGGCGTCGAGCACGTTCCGAATTCGGCCGAGGTGAGTTGGCTTGTCACGACCTATTTCAAGGTTCGCGGCGTCCGGCTCTTCGAGAACATCTACGTCAGATGTTCCGATCTCGACTCGGGCGGCAACCGCGTCTACGTCGGCTACTTCGACTCGGAGGGTCTCCGCGTCAGCTTCTACTGGGACGACTTCCGCCACGACCTCCTCGGGTTGTCCTCCGCCCGGAAGTAACCTTGAATCTTGAGGCCTCGGCCTCTTGTTCCCTTGAGCCCCCGCGAAATTTTTCGCGGGGGCTCTTTGTTTTTAGAGTGAAAAATTTGTTCTTAAGGAATGGTCATTGACGCAATAGAAGCTATGTGTCATAATTGAGGCATGACAGGCAAGCGAGCCCATAACCCGACCCGAGGCCCCATCAAGACTTTTATGGAGAATGGCCACTGGAGCGTTAAGCGCCACAAGACGGTCATTTTGGTGTGCCGCTCATGCGGCGGGAAATATGTAAAGACGCGTGATCGGCAGACCATGTGTTTGCGCTGTCTCCTCGCCTAACGGGATCACAAACGAGCGCCGCGCATCAAAACGATGCGCGGCGCTTTGCGTTTACGACACACTCTGCCAGTATAGGAAAGCATGGACGTCTGCAGCAAAAGAAAAACGGCCGGCTTTGTGCCCTATCGGATGGGCGGCCACTCCATCGAGTTCTATCTCCAGAAAAAAACCGCCGACGCGCCCTTCGGTTCCGGACAGTATCACCTGTTTGGGGGAGGCTTGGAGGACGGCGAGACTCCCGAGCAGGCGCTTCTTCGCGAAATCGAAGAGGAGCTTCGTATTACGCCGAAGAACTATAAGTACCTGGGCGACGTCGACACCGAGAGCGCCGTCGTGAGCGTCTTTTATGCGCAGGTCGCACCCGATTTTGAATCGAAAGTTCAGGTTATGGAGGGGGAGTATGGCCGTTTCCTCTCTCTTCCCGAAGCTCTAGCGACCGCGAGCGTTCCGGAAGGAACGCGAGCGATACTCCAGGCCGTCGCGAAGAAAGTAGCGGCATGAGGGTACTGAAGAAGACGGCGCTTGTCTTCTTTCTCTCCTTTGCCCTTAATCTCGTCTGGGAGAACCTTCACGCGACGCTCTATACGAACTACCAGGGCGGCCCCATAAGCAATACAATTCTCCTTCATGCGACGCTTGCTGATGCGCTCATCATTACCGCGGGAGCATTCCTCTTTCTTTATGTGCCATATCTGCGCCGCAATCTGTGGCTTTCCTTGGTGCTTGGCATACTGATCGCGATCGGCGTCGAGATGTGGGCCCTCGAGACTGGCCGTTGGGCGTACAGTGCGCTCATGCCCCTCACTCCGTTCGTCAAAACCGGGCTCACGCCCACACTTCAGCTGGGCCTCTTAGGATATGTGACTTACCGCATTGTCGATCTTGGTAGGGCGCCGTAAACTGAAAGCGGTGGTTTATTATTTTTTAAAACGATATGCATAAACTCAAGGAACGCAACGTGGCTTTGGTGTTTTCCTTCGCGCTCGGCGGATGGCATCTCCTGTGGTCAGTGCTCGTCGCCCTCGGTGTCGCGCAGTCGATCCTCGATTTCATTTTCCGCCTCCACATGATACAGCCGGTCTACAAGGTCGCGCAGTTTAATTTCGGCACGGCTCTCGCCCTCATCGTCGTGACGGCGATCATCGGTTATGCGATGGGATGGGCGATCGCGTGGATCTGGAACCGCGTGCATCGCGGCTAGAGGAGCAAAGTCGCAAAAGAAATGCTCCGCTTGCGCGGAGCATGAGGTGAACATCGTCTCAGTAGGCGGTCGGTACGGCGCGTTGAGGCGACGATGGCGGAGCTTCACCGATGCCGCTCGGGCGTTTGAAGCACTGGACGACCGGGTCCGGATTCACGAGGATGGTCCCTCCGAGCGGACCGCGTATTGGCTTACGCGGCCAGCACGCGTGGGCGACCTCGGAGGGCGACAGCTCCTTCAGGTACGCTTTCGGGTCCACCGTTACCCACTTGCCATCGATGCGGATTTGGTAGGAAGAGCCGATGATGCGGTAGCGATCCGGGGCTATAGGCTCGCAGTCCGTAGCATTGCAGCAACTTGACGTAGTCCCCGGGATCAACCAATTGCTGTAGTCTTCGTAATTGCCATACTCACCGAAGTAATCGTGAGCCACAGCAGGACCGGTCCCAAGCGCAAGGGCGGCGATGGCACCGAGAGTTCCAAAGAGCATGCGCATGAGGAACCTCCTTTCATCTTCATGCACTCTTAATGAGACCGTACTGCGCCATTCTCTCCTTGTAAATGGGGATAAATGTCGCAGGACAGAAACGGCATCTTGTCCAGTTCTCCTCCGCTACCTTCGAGCGAACGCATCATCTGCTATACTCGTCTCATTACCTGTCCCCGGAATGACGCTCGGGGTTAGGCGTTGAGTTGCCCCAAAAGCACGTGATGAACCGAAACATTCTTTACGTACTAGGAGCGTTTGGTGTCGGAGGCCTTATTGATGCGCTCTATCTCTACAGTAAGTCCATCACAGGCTCGCCGCTCTCCTGCTCGCTCATTAAGGGGTGCAACATCGTTGCGGCGAGCTCGTACTCGAAGGTTTTTGGCGTCCCGCTCTCCCTTTTCGGCGTCTTCTTTTACATAGGCGTGCTAGGACTTGTCGCACTCTCTCTGTACCGGCCAACCCCAACGCTGCGGAAGCTTCTCTTCATGGTGACCATCGTCGGCGTGCTCTTTTCCGCGTACTTTACCTACCTTCAGGCGTTCGTGATACAGGCGTTTTGTCAGTATTGCCTCATCTCCGCCACCACTTCGCTTATACTCTTCGGGCTCACTGCATGGTACGTGCGCACCAGGACCTATGGACTCCAAAACTGAGAGAGCGACGTTCGCGGCAGGGTGCTTCTGGGGCGTCGAGGAAGCGTTCCGGAAAGAGCGCGGCGTCATAGATGTGGAAGTGGGTTACACCGGCGGGCACACAAAGAACCCAACCTATGAGGACGTCTGCACCGACACGACGGGTCATGCAGAGGCTGTGCGTGTGGAGTTTGATCCTACACAGACCACGTATGAGAAGCTCGTGAGGAAATTCTACGAGATACACGACCCAACCACGATGAATCGCCAGGGACCCGACGAGGGGAGTCAGTATCGCTCGGCGATCTTCTTCCACACGAGCGAGCAGGAGAAGGTTGCGCGGGCCGTGACGGAGGAACTCGGCAATTCGTCGAAGTATCCCGATCCTATCGTTACGGAACTTGTAGCCGCCGGGCCATGGTACCGTGCCGAGGAGTATCATCAGCGCTACTTCGAGAAAAACGGAGGCGGTGTGTGCCACGTATAATCGATATATGGGCGGCGGAAAAAAGAGAAACGAAAAACCTCGGAATATCCAGGTCCACAAAATAAACCCCAACACGGTACGACGACGCCAGGGGGCGGTCGCTCGGTGGGCGAATCGTACGCAGCGTCACAAGAAGTGGTGACTAGACACATAGACGACACTGTTGCATAATACTTTTCGGTAGCACGAGAGGAGGGAACATGGCAAATGTTGTGGCGCTGCCTCAGCGTAAATCCACGCTCGAGATCCAGCGCGAGATGAAGCTCCACGGAAAGCGAGGCAATGTGTTCGTACGGATCAGGAGGGAACGGGACGTTCTTCCGTGGCGAGTCTGGTATGTGGTCGAGATACACCATTGGCGGTTCAACGACCCGGAAGAGCATCCGATTGAGGAGCATCGTCTTTCGGTACGCGGCCTCGTCCCGGAGCTTGTGGTGGCAGCGCAAGAGCGCGCCATCCACGAACAGGCGCTCTTCGATCTGAGAAACGAAACTGGCGAGCCGGACGAGCTCTTCATGTATCCGGTACAATATCTGGTACAAAACGTTACTTAGGAAACGGCGGCCCACGGGGCCGCCGTTTTTACGTGTTGCAATTCCGCGAATTAGCAGTACAGTTACCGAAACTTTTGCTCAGTCTCTCGTTGTTAAGCCGTTTTTCATTTACTAACGTTAGAATTTTAGAAGCAGTATGACCTCGATCAAGAAAGGTTTTGGTATCTCGCTTGCGCTACTTGTAGGGGCTTTTATCCTTCCGCTGGCGCTTGTTGGCAGCGCTCACGCCCAGACTTCGGTCGGACAGCTTACCGTCATCGTCGTTGGGGGCGGCAGCAATTATGCAAACCCGCAGATCACCGTGAACGGCACCAACGTCGGCTACGGCGCGACGACGGGCTCGGGCAATTCCTACACGTACTCGCCCTCGTGGAATTCGACGACGCAGTTCACGATGTACCCCGGTTCGTACTCCGTCACGATGTCTTCGATGAACGGGCTCTCCATTTCCTACGGCAATGATTGTTTCGGCACCGTGAGCGCAGGAAACGCCCGTACCTGCGTCGTCACCGTTTCCGGCGCTACAACGAGCGGATATGGGCTTCTCAACGTGTACGTGGACATCAACAACCTCTATGGCTACATCAACCCGAGCAACTTCACTATCTATGTGTCGGGCAACAACGCTAATCCATCAAGCTTCCAGGCTTCGACGAACTACCGCACCGTGACGCTCTCGCCGGGTTCCTACAGCATCTCCATCGGCAACTACGGCAGCTACACGCAAAACTACTCCGGCGACTGCTCGGGCTACATCAGTGGCGGCGATTCAAAGACTTGTACCATTACGCTCAACTATCAAAACTACGCCGGAAACTACACGTACAACTACAGCACCTGCCCGAGCGGCTACTGGTACAACGGCTATTGCAACTACAACACGTACTATCCGTACTACCAGAACACGAATCTCACCTGTTCGCCGGCAACACAGAGCGCCTATGTCGGGCAGACGGCAAGCATCACGGCTTCCGGAGGCCTCGGCACGTACTCATGGAGCGTAATGGGGAGCTCCTACCCGAACGTAGGATCATCTTTCTCATACGTCGTCTCCTCGGGAGCGACCCCGCAGGGTATTACCGTGACGAGCGGCTCGCAGACGGCCACCTGCTACGTGACCGTGCTTCCGAGTACCGGCTACGTGAGCACGACCTACACCGGCGGCGGCATCGTCAAAGGTGCCTACATCGCGCCAGGGCTTCCGGCGACGGGGGAGGGCGGAGAGACCGGAAAGCTCATCTCGACGCTTTTTGGCCTCTTCCTCATCGTCCCGGTTGCGCTCGTCCTTGCCTACCGCTTTGGCCGCCGCAGCCTCTCGTCTATCCTCTCCGCTGACCTCTCCTGAGTGGGCGAGCGGACAACCGCTATGGCCTACACGCGTCGACAAACACTGAACTTTCTTAAAGTATTTTTGATCGTGCTCCTCATTACATTGGGACTCCTCGACCTCCTATCGCGCATTTTCACCGGAACGGGAGCATTTACTCCGGAGGTCAACGCGGAAGCATCGACTGAGCTTACATCGCAGCAGAGAGCCCGGCCATCCTCCGCGATAGGGATCGTTCCGTATCGCATCGCCATCCCCGCGATAAGCGTCGACACAAACGTAGAAGCGGTGGGGAAACGTCCCGACGGGACGATGGGCCTTCCGAGCTCCATGAAGACGACTGCGTGGTACAAGGACGGGTACAAGCCCGGTGAAAAAGGGAACGCGGTCATCGATGGTCACCTCGACAACGCGCTCGGTACGGACGCGGTCTTTAAACATCTGGGAGACCTCGCGGCGGGGGACAGCGTGTATGTGAGCGATTCCTCAGGCAGAACACTTCGGTTCGTGGTCGAAAAAAGCGCAAGCTACGACTACCGCGACGCACCTACCTCTGATATTTTCGGCTCTCAAGGAAGGCAGGAGCTTCTCCTTCTGACATGCGATGGCGATTGGAATCCGCGTGAGAAGAGCTACGAAAAGCGGCTCGTTGTTTTTGCCGAACTTGCATCGTAGTGTGCATTAGTCCTGTTGCCTTCATCTTCGTTCGCGCTAAAATGACGGCATGGGAAGAAATGAATGGATAGCCGTCGCCGCGGGGCTTGCGCTCGTCGTCGTGTTTTTCGGGTTCCTCGGTCCGGCTCGCAGTCTTTTTACTGGTTCATCTAAACGCACTGCTTCAGTGACCACCGCCAACTCATCGCCGTCGCAGAAAAAAACGGCACCGTTCTCGTTTGACCAGAGCAAACTTCGCACGAAACCATCGGGACTCCTGGTTGAAGACCAGACCGCAGGTACCGGCGCTGTCGCAGCGGCCGGGAAAACGCTGACCGTGCACTATATCGGTGCGCTCGCGGACGGCACCAAGTTCGACAGCTCTCGCGATCGCGGGGCGCCTTTCACGTTCACGCTCGGTGCCGGACAGGTCATCAAGGGTTGGGATGAAGGTGTCGCCGGCATGAAGGTCGGCGGCACGCGCATTTTGGTCATTCCCTCCGATCTCGCCTACGGGGACTCTGGCATTCCCGGCCCCAACGGCACCTATGTCATCCCGCCGAAAGCGACCCTCGTCTTCCAAGTCGAGCTTCTCAACGTGAAATGATGCAGTACGCCTCGATCGAGGCGCGCGGTGCGCTATGCTAGGCGGATGTTTCGCATTGAAGGAAAAGGCGGAAGACTCGCTCGTGCCGGAGCGATACACACTCCCCACGGCACCATCCTGACCCCGGCGTTCATTCCGGTAGGTACCAAAGCGACCGTGAAAGCTCTCACGCCCGGGGAGGTGCGCGGGCTAGGCGCGCAGGCGGTACTTGCGAACACCTACCACCTCTACCTTCAACCCGGGCCCAACCTGGTCGCTGAATCCGGAGGAGTCGCTACATTTATGGGTTGGGAAGGGCCAACCTTTACGGATTCCGGAGGCTTTCAGGTGTTTTCGCTTGGCGTCGCGTTTGGCAAAAATATTTCAAAATTTGCCGCCGAAGAGAAAGAGCAGCTTCTTGAGGAAAAAGACGATGAGGAAACTGAGCACGTAAAACTCGCAAGGATCGCCGAAGAAGGAGTGCTTTTTCGCTCCCACATCGACGGTTCTGAGCACTTTCTTTCCCCGGAGCGTTCCATGGAAATCCAGCACAAGCTTGGCGCCGACATCATCTTTGCGTTCGATGAATTCACGCGCCCCACCGCGGGGCCAAGCGAACTTCGCGACTCGATGGAGCGCACGCATCGATGGGCGAAGCGCTGTCTCGATGCGCACGAGAAGGCGCGCACCGGTCAAACCCTCTACGGCATCGTTCAGGGAGGACGCTCCAAAGAGCTTAGGGAGGAGAGCGCGCGCATCATCGGCTCGATGCCCTTCGGCGGCTTTGGGGTAGGAGGTACATTCACCAAAACCGATCTCACGGAAGCTCTCGCGTGGGTCAATTCGCTCCTGCCTGAGGATAAACCGCGGCACCTCCTTGGCATCGGTGAGCCAGAGGACCTCTTCATCGGCGTCGAAAACGGCATTGATACCTTCGACTGCGTCGCGCCGACCCGCATGGGCCGCAACGGCTCGCTCTACACATCCGCGGGGAAGGTAAACATTCAAAACGCGGCGTTCGTATCGAAACTATCGCCCGTAGAAGAAGAGTGCGATTGTTACACCTGCCAACATTTTTCCGCAGCGTACCTGGCGCACTTGTTCCGAGCCAAAGAAATGCTCGCCGCGACGCTCGCAAGCGTACACAACCTCCGCTTTCTCGTCCGGCTCGTCGCGGAGATGCGAGAGGCGCTTCTTGCGGGAACATTCGCAACGCTGCGAAGGGACTTCATGACGGCGTACCACGGGTAATGTCGATACTCTTGTGCACAGCGCGAGTGCGTGCAGAGCACATGTCCGATTTATACTGAGGGCATTATTAAGGTGGCTCGTATGCGATGTTCATGAGACTTCATAGCCGCTTGATGGAAACAAGCCGGTTTTATAATTGGTGGCATCATCTCCCCATCGTTTCCATTGTTCACTTTGCCGCCGTCATCGCGGTGGGATCAGTACTCGCGACGACCATCCAAAACGAGGCGGCCGACCAGCTGATCGAGAGCCAGCTCGCGCAAACCATCCTCAGCGTCGGCTCCGGTTCGGCCTCGCTGGGCTCTTTGACGTCGCAGCTGCTTATGCTCGCTAAACACTACGATGGGACGGCCGGCGAAGCGGATACCCAGCTTCGAAAAATGAGGCAAGTCGCCAACATGCGCACACAACTACTGCTCTCGCTCGCACAAGGGAACCCAAAAGCCTTCATTCTCAATGCGTTGCCGGAGAGTATCAGCAGACAGCTGCCGAGTGCCCTCGCCGGCTTAGTAGAGGAGCCGATCGACGTGGAAGGCGCGCTGACGGTCATCCACTTCGACGCGCCTCCCAACCAGGCTGGGGAAAAGACGGAGTACATTTTGACAAGTGGCAGCAAACGATACCAGCTGCATTTCGCTGGCTTTGTCCCCGAGGGTATGCGCACCGGTGCAACCGTGCGGGTCCACGGCCTTGCGCTGAGCTCCGAGCTAGTTCCGATCGCCACTGCGGGCGGTAGCGGCACTGCCCTCACTAGCCCCGCCACGGCGGGTGCACCAACGGGCCCGCAAAAAACGCTTGTCATTCTTTTTAATTTCACCGACAACGCCAGCCAGCCCTTCACCCCGGCGGACGTCGCGTCAACGGTGTTCACGGCACCGAGCTCGACTAATAGTTACTACAAAGAAGCTTCCTTTGGAACGCTCTCCATGGCAGGGGACGTGGTCGGCTGGTACACCATTCCCTACGGCGCTGCCGGATGCGACGCCAACTACAACACCTGGAGCAGTGCCGCGCAGCAGGCGGCGATCGTCGCTGGAGTTCCGGTCAACACCTATAGCCACATAATCTACATGTGGAACAATTCCTCCGGCTGCTCCTGGGGTGGCATAGGTACCATCGGAGGAGCCCCTTCCTCTGCATGGATACCGGATTGGTATCTCACCCCGACGGTCATCGCGCACGAGTTCGGACACAACATTCTCGCTCACCACGCGCAGCTCCTCTCCTGCGCCCCCGGAACCGTCGGACCGTACTCGACCTGTACGCTCAGTGAATATGGCGACCCTTCCGACTGCATGGGCAGTTGCTGGACGCAATATTTCCAGTTTGTCGGAGCCCGGAAACTAGGAGAAAATTGGCTGCCCGCAAGCAGTGTACAGACGATAACGGGGAGCGGGACCTATACGGTTACCGCAGAAGAAGTGAACGATGGAGGCATTAAATTGCTGAAGGTGGCAAAGCCGGACACCGCGGAGGCCTACTATGTGTCGCTGCGACGGCCAGCGGGTTTTGACGCCCTCATCCCCGCCGCATACACAACCGGTGCGAACATTCACATCTGGAACGGGGACGTCAGCACCCAAACAAAACTGGTCAACGGGCCGCTCTCCGACGGGGGAGCGCTCGTCGATGCGGGGAACGGCATCACGTTCACTCAGGTAAGCCATACCCCGACGTCGGTGACTGTCAGCATTCAGTTCACCGGCGCGAAGTGCGTACCTGCCGCCCCGACAGTGACGCTTTCTCCGGCAAGCCAGGGTTCGAGCGCCGGCGGGACGCTCACCTACGGCGTCACCGTGAAAAACAACGACAGCTCGATCTGCTCAGGCTCCATCTTCAACCTGACGAGCACTGTCCCCTCTGGATGGGCCGATGCGTTTGGTCAGAGCTCGCTTAGCATAAACGCCGGCAACTCCGCGAACACGACGCTCAGCCTCACCTCCCAAATGGGCGTAGCAGATGGGACGTATCCTATTTCTACGACGGCGGTAGGAGGCACCGGGACCGGCTCAGCCTCGGGCTCCTACGTGGTGTACACCGACACCGTCGGACCCCTCCTCTCCATCAATGCACCCGCTGATGGGACTAACGTCAACTCCGTCAAGGGAAACAATCTGAAAATCTCAACAACCGCGACTGACCCCTCGGGTGTAGGAAACATCGTGATATTCTTTGACGGAAAAATGGTGCAAACCTGCGCGGGAGCGACGTCATGCGTTGGGAGTGTCCCTGTCCGACAACTGTCGCCTGGGTCGCACGCGATCTCGGCTACCGCGACCGACAAAGTCGGAAACACTTCGACCAAATCCGTGTCGGTCACGAAATAGACCGGCCTTTCCGCACCATCGTTTCGTATAGAAAAAAAGCGAGCCCTCGCAGAGGGCTCGCGTCGGAGTCTAGGTGGCGGCGTAGGAACTGTAGCGGCTCGCCTGGACGATGATCCTCGCGATTTTCTCCGCGGTCGCTCGTTTCATGGACGAACCGAGGAGAACGTTCGTAAGCGTCGTGTGGATCTGGCCGGACCCGTCATCGCCGATAGTTTTGAAGATGGTGACGGCCGACTCCATGGCACACTCGTAGCGCTCGGCGGCGTGGGTTTGCGCCAACTCAAGCGAACGATCATAAAGCGAGAACGCAAGGTGCTCCAGAATTTCCGCTATCGCAGTATCCCGAAGCGCAGGAAGATCGTGGTGCATGGCTTCCCCCGATAGATAAGAACATTATGGCGCAATAGTGCCGCATTTTTTATATTTTGTCAAATTTGGTATACTCGACGTTCATGAACGGGAAATTCATCCTCGCTTCGACCTACAAACCGCAGGGCGACCAGCCGCAAGCCATCAGGAAATTGGTGGAGGGTGTCACGGAGGGAAACAGACTCCAGACGCTTCTTGGCGTGACCGGCTCGGGAAAGACCTTCACCGTCGCGAACGTCATCGAGAAAATCCAAAAACCAACGCTCGTCATTGCGCACAACAAAACGCTTGCGGCGCAGCTCGCGCAGGAGTACCGGGAATTTTTCCCGAACAATGCGGTTCACTACTTCGTTTCCTACTACGACTTCTACCAGCCGGAAGCCTATCTCCCTATATCCGACACGTACATCGAAAAGGAGGCAGAGATCAACGAAGAAATAGACCGGCTGCGACATGCCTCGACGCAGGCCCTCCTTACTCGCAGGGACGTCATCATCGTCGCCTCCGTTTCCTGCATTTACGGGTTGGGGAGCCCAGTCGAGTACGAAAAGGTGCACATTAAATTTGAGCGGGGGATGAAAGCCGATCGCGCCGAGGTTGTGCGCAGGCTCGTCAATGTCTATTTCGAGCGCACCAACGCCGATCTTATGCCGGGAAAATTTCGTGCGCTTGGGAATACGGTCGAGATAATGCCGACCAACGAGAAAGTAATTTACCGCGTCACTTTCGACGGCTCCACGATGGCTAGTGTTGAAAAAATCGACGGTGTTTCGCGAAAAATAATCGATGAACCCAAGACCTTTTTTCTCTTTCCCGCCAAGCACTACGTAACGCCGGAAGATGAGCGGGAGCGAGCGCTCAAGCAAATAAAGGAAGAGCTCAAAGGCCAGCTTAAAAAACTCGAGCGCTCGGGCCGAACGCTCGAGGCGGAGCGCCTCAAGCGTCGCACTAACTACGACCTCGCACTTATACGCGAAATCGGCTACTGCAACGGCATCGAGAACTACTCCCGCCACTTCGACGGCCGCGAGCCGGGCGAGCCTCCCTACACGCTTCTCGACTACTTTCCGCACAAAAAAGACGCCACCCCCGATTTCCTCACGGTCATCGACGAGTCGCACGTCACCGTCCCGCAGATCGGCGGCATGTACGCGGGGGATAGATCACGAAAAGACACCCTCGTCTCGCATGGGTTCAGGCTTCCCTCTGCCGTTGACAATCGTCCGCTTACCTTCGATGAGTTCGAGAAACGGGTGGGGCGGGTCATCTTTACCTCGGCAACTCCGGCTGCGTACGAGAAAGAGCACAGCTCCCAAATCGTCGAGCAGGTCATCCGCCCGACGGGGCTTATCGATCCGGAGATCGTCGTGCGTCCTATCGCAGCGAAAGCGTCCTACGAGGGCCAAGTCCAGGACTTTATACAAGAGGCCGAAAAAGCAGTGAAAGCGGGCGGACGTGTTCTCACCACGACGCTCACCAAAAAAATGGCGGAGGATCTCGCCGAGTACCTCAAAGAGCGGGATATCAAAGCCGAGTATCTGCATTCTGACGTCGAGACCATCGACCGCATCACCATTCTCACAGAGTTCCGCAAGGGCAAATTTGATGTGCTCGTGGGCGTGAACCTTTTGCGCGAAGGCCTCGACCTTCCCGAGGTGACCCTCGTCGGCATCCTCGATGCGGACAAGGAAGGGTTCCTGCGCTCCGAGACGTCGCTCGTCCAGACCATCGGACGAGCGGCACGCAACGTCGAGGGGCGCGTCATTCTCTACGCGGATTCGGTGACCGGCTCCATGGAGCGTGCGATTTCCGAAACGAACCGGCGACGTGCGCTTCAGATGGAATTCAACAAAAAGCACGGCATTACACCTAAAACGATCAGCAAAAATATTCGTGATATCACCGACCTCATCCAGAGCGAGCACGAGAGAGCGGTCGGCGCTATTCTTGGCGTCGATGAGGACCTCTACAGGAAAAACCCGCGAAAGTTCATCGCCGAAAAGAAACGGCAAATGAACGAGGCCGTTAAAGAACTCGATTTCGAGACGGCGGCGCTCATTCGCGACGAGATCCGCGCGCTTCAAGGCAAGAGAGAGGGAAAGAAGTCCGTGCTACAGTCGTAGGGTGCTTCTATCGTCCATTCTTCACCTCGATCTGACCGCGTTTGCCAAAACCGTCGGGTACGTCGGCCTGTTTCTCGTCATTTTCGCCGAGTCGGGGCTTTTCTTTGGTTTTTTTCTTCCCGGCGGGAGTCTTCTCTTCGTCACGGGACTTCTCGCGTCACAAGGAGTCTTTGACATCGGACTCATTGTGCCGCTCTTAGCGCTCGCCGCTATCCTCGGCGACAACGCCGGGTACTGGTTCGGTGCCAAAGTCGGCACGAGAGTGTTCGCTCGGGAGGATTCGTTTTTTTTCCATAAACGACACGTCGAGACCACCAGGCGTTTTTATGGACGCTACGGGGCGCGCGTAATTTTTGTCGGCCGCTTCGTCCCTATCGTCCGCACATTCGCCCCCATTCTTGCCGGAGTCGCGGGTATGCGCTATCGGACGTTTTTCCTCTACAACGTCGCAGGCGCTCTTGCATGGGGAGCGGGCGTGGCGCTTGCTGGGTATTTTTTCGGTACGGTCATCCCAGGTATCGAGCACTACATCACCTATGTCATACTTGGCATTATCTTTCTTTCTCTCGTACCGCTTGTTCGTGATATCGTGCGGCCTGTGCAAAAAGGACCGTAGAGCGGCCTGCCGTTCGTTATACTGAGAGAGATGCTTGTCTTCTCCCTCACTCCTGCCGAAGTTCAGGCAACGACGTTCGGGTTTCTCTTTTTCGTTCTTGCTATCGCGACCTTTTTCATTCTGACGTCAAACTACCGTGACGAAATGGCACGGCGATATGCCTACGTCGCCCTTTTCGGCGCGCTCGTCAATCTTTTCGCGTTCCTTTACGGCACCACGGATAACCTCTGGCTTGCGCGTTTCTTCCGGATACGTTCCCAAGGCATCGTGATGCCGTTCGTCGCGCTGCTGCTCCTCTTCTCGGTCGCCTTGTACGAAAAGTACATGCCAAAAGATACCACTTTGCGCTACCTTGCGTACCTGTTTTCCCTCGGACTCGGCTTGTTTTTTCCGCTCTTCCTCAGTGATGCGGTGTATGGGACCCATTTTCTTTTCGGTGAGCTAACACTGCCGCCCTCCATCCAGCTCACTCCGCAGCCGGGACCGTACTTTTTCTACTACATCATCGTTTTTACACTAAGCGCGCTCTACTCGCTCTACCTCATGGTCGATTTGTGGCGCCACGGCAGGACGCACGAGGCGAAGCTCATGGGGTTTCTCATGGTAATCGCCATGAACATCCCCGTGCTCACCCGCACCGTGGGCTACGCTCCCTGGTACGGACTTACGGAGGGAGGAGGATACTCGCTTTTGTTTGTATCCCTTCTTACGGGACCGCTTTTCGCTTTCGGCGTGACGTACGCCATTTTGCGCCACAAAGTATTTAACCTGCGCCTCATCACCGCCGAACTCCTCATATTCGCCCTATGGAGCTTCATTTTCCTTCGCGCGCTCCTTGCGCGCTCGTGGAGCGCAGCGTTTCCCGACATCGCGCTCCTCGCGGCGACCATCATTCTAGGCTCGCTTCTTATTCGCTCCGTTCTCAAAGAGGTAGAACAGAAAGAGCGTCTCGAACAATTGGCGGGGGAGCTGCGGGACCTCAATGAAAACCTTGAGGGGCGCGTCAGGGAACGCACGGCTGAGCTTGCGCGCTCAAAAGCTCATATAGAAGCCGTCGTTGAAAATCTCACAGTCGGTCTTGTCGAATACGATGACTCGGGCCGCGTCTATCGTCTCAATCGCCGTGCTGAAGAGCTCCTCGATCTGTCACGCACGAAAGTTTTGGGCAAAGCTGGAGGAAGACTGCCGCTTGCGGTGTATATGGTTCTCTCGGCGAACAAGGAACATGATGACTCCGCGAAGGAAAGCCCTCTGCCGGAAAATACGATAGAAATTCTCCTTGAAACGCCGCACAAGCGCAACCTCCAGATAACGACCGTCCCCATCGAGCTGGAGGACGGCGGTAAGGGACATGTGAAGCTCCTGCGCGATATCACCCGGGAGCGCACCATCGAGCGCAATAAGAGCGAGTTCATCTCGACGGCGGCCCATCAGCTGCGCACACCGCTCGCCGCACTTCGGTGGTCGTTCGAAACATTCCTCGGCGGCGGTATGAAGCGCCTCACTAAATCGCAGCGCGAGATACTTGAGCAGGGGAAGAGCGCGTCGATCAACATGATCCGGGTCGTGAACGATCTTCTCAATGCGGCGCGCATCGAGGAAGGACGTTTTGAATACGAATTCAAAAGGGAGAAGCTTTCCAAGGCGCTCGAATTGGTTGAGCCCACGCTCCTCGCACTGGCTATACCCAAAAACATAGCGCTGACGTTCGGCGGGTTCGATAAAATCCCGGCGTTTATGTTCGACGCGAACAAGCTCATGCTTGCGATACAAAATCTTGTCGACAACGCCATAAAATATTCCCCCGAGCACGGTAGGGTGGCGGTGCGGGCACACGCGGACTCGAGCAAAGTCTCGATCGCGGTCTCTGACGCCGGCATCGGCATTCCGGAGGCGGATATGGACCGTCTCTTTACCAAGTTTTTTCGGAGCAAAAAAGCTACCATGATGTTTACAGACGGCTCAGGCCTCGGTCTTTTCATTGTTAAAAACATTGTGGACAAACACGGAGGTACTATCGTGGTAGACTCGAAGGTGGGGAAGGGTACGACGTTTACCATCACCATCCCCACCAAACGATAACCATGGCCTCCTCCGCCTCATCCGTACGTGTCCTTGTTGTCGAAGACGACAAGCTTTTAAGCTCGCTTGTCGTGCGAAAACTTAAGTCGGATAAGTTCGACGTTCTCTACGCTCCGAACGGGGAGGAAGCGCTCAAAATCCTCGAGAAAGAGAGGCCTCAGATCATTCTCTTGGACATCCTCCTTCCCGGCATCGACGGCTTTGAAGTGCTGAAGCGCGTGAAAGCAGATGAAAAATTGAAAGACATCCCGGTCGTCATCCTCTCTAATCTCGGGCAAGAGAGCGATATTGAAGAAGGAAAAAGGCTCGGCGCCATCGCATTTTTGGTCAAAGCATCCCTCACGCTCGACGAGATCGCCAAGGAGATAAAACGGGTCGTCGGCGCCGCATAGCCTTCACTGCCCGCTCGTGCTAGACTCTAGCGGTCACCCTAGCGGCACACGCTGGGGCCGATTGCATTTTCATGAGCAAAACGCAGTTTAATCCCGGCGCGGAGAAAATCGTGGTGAAGGGCGCGAGAACCCACAACCTTAAGAACATCACGGTCGAAATGCCGCGCAATACCGTGGTCGTCTTTACGGGGCTTTCCGGCAGCGGCAAGTCTTCATTGGCGTTCGATACCATTTTTGCCGAAGGACAGCGGCGCTATGTCGAGTCGCTTTCGGCCTACGCGCGGCAGTTCCTGCGACAAATGCAAAAGCCTGATGTCGATGAGATAGCGGGCCTCTCCCCGGCCATTTCGATAGATCAAAAGAGCCGCTCCAATAATCCTCGCTCCACCGTCGCCACCACGACCGAGATCTACGATTATCTGCGCGTTCTCTATGCGCGCGTAGGAAAGCCTCACTGTCTCCTTTGCGGCAGAGAGATAAAAAAACTTAGCAATGAGGAAATTTTGGAGCGCATCGTCAAGACCGCGGAAGGGTTCGACGTTGGACCAGTGTCGAAGGAGGTCATGGGCGTCAAAGTGTCCGATGCCAAAGTCCGTATTTACGCGCCGCTCGTCGTCGGGCGCAAGGGCGAGTATTATCAACTGCTCTACGACCTCCTCGGAAAGGGCTTCGAGCGGGTCAAGATAGATGGGGTCGACCGGAAGCTGCGCGAGAGGATCATTCTGGCGAAAAACAAGAAGCACGATATCGATGTGCTCGTCGATGAGATTTTCGTCACGGAGTTCCGCGACAATAGAGCGAACGCGCGCGAGCGTCTGTCGGAGGCCATAGAACGCTCGCTCCACGAGTCCGATGGGCTCATCAAACTCATGGAGCCGGACGGGAGCGAGCACCTCATTTCCGCCAAGTTTATGTGCCCCTATGACGGTTTTTCGTTCCCCGAAGTAGAGCCCAGGCTTTTCTCCTTCAACTCGCCATATGGAGCATGTCCGGTTTGCAATGGTCTCGGTTCAAAATATTTTTATGGCGACGAGCCATGCGATGAATGCAAGGGGGCTCGCCTGCGCAAAGAGGCGCTCAGTGTGTTTTTGGGCCAGGGAGACGGGCGCAAGAACGTCGTCGAGCTCACCTCGCTTTCTATCAAAGATGCCCAGGCGTTTTTCGATGAGCTTTCCCTGACCAAGAAGGAGACTGAGATATCGAAGGTCATCATTCGGGAAATAACGAGCCGGCTCCAGTTCATGCTAAACGTCGGCATCGACTACCTGACACTCAATCGTCGCTCCAATACGCTCTCCGGCGGGGAGGCGCAGCGCATTCGGCTTGCCTCTCAGCTCGGAAGCGGGCTCGTGGGGGCGCTCTACGTGCTTGACGAGCCGACTATCGGACTCCATCAGCGTGACAATGACCGTCTCATCAAGACGCTTCTTAGTCTGCGCGATCTTGGCAACACCATACTCATCGTCGAGCATGACGAAGACACCATTTTCGCCTCGGACTATCTTGTGGATATCGGACCAGGCGCCGGCGTGCATGGCGGGGATATCGTGGTTTCTGGATGGCTTGAAAAACTTTTGACCGCTAAGAAAAACGATTCCGGCTCTCTTACGCTTTCGTACTTGCGCGGAGAGTCAATGATTGAAACCCCGTCCAAGCGGCGAGGGTCAGAAAAAGGAGCGCTCAAAATACGCGGCGGGAAGCTCTTCAACATACGGAACATGGACATCGACGTCCCGCTCGGCCGGCTTGTCGGGGTCACCGGCGTTTCGGGTTCAGGTAAGTCAACGTTTCTCTATGAAATCCTCCACAGGAACCTCCAAGCTCGCTTCGAGCGCAAGTATCGCTCCGCTGAGATTTTCAATTGCGCACGGTTCGAGGGGACTGAATACCTCGGTCGGGCTATTCTCATCGACCAGTCTCCGATAGGGCGCACTCCGCGCAGCAATCCCGTCACCTATACCGGCGCGTTCACCCACATGCGCGACCTTTTCGCGGCAACAAGCGAAGCGCGAGCGCGCGGCTGGAAATCAAACCGGTTCTCTTTCAACGTGAAAGGGGGACGCTGCGAAAACTGCGAAGGTAACGGCGAGATTGCCGTGGAGATGCATTTTCTGCCGACCGTCTATGTGACGTGTGATGTGTGCAACGGAAAGCGCTTTATGAAAGAGACGCTTGAGGTGAAATACAAGAAAAAAAGCATCCATGACGTCCTCACTATGACCATTGAAGAGGCCTTGACCTTCTTTGAGGACATCCCGGCTATCTACGACCGTTTAAAGACGCTCTCCGACGTTGGTCTTGGCTATCTGGAGCTTGGGCAGTCGGCGACGACCCTCTCCGGCGGGGAGGCACAGCGCGTGAAGATATCTTCCGAGTTGTATCGCCCGCATACACAAAAGACGATATACCTCCTCGATGAACCGACCATCGGGCTCCACTATGAGGACGTCCGAAAACTCATCGAAATCCTCCAGGAGCTCGTCAATCGAGGTAATACCGTCGTCGTCATCGAGCACAATATGGACGTCATCAAGTCCTGCGACTACCTCATCGATATCGGTCCCGAGGGGGGGGATCGCGGAGGTGCCATTGTCGCGAAAGGCACTCCCGAGGAAGTAGCCGACGCTAAGGGTTCCCATACGAGCAAATATCTAAAAAAGGTGCTCCGAAAACGCTAGATATGCACACCACTGTCGCAGAAAATCCTCTGTGGTGGGTTACACTGAGGCTTTAGGAGCGTTCTCTTGAAACTCTCTCGGGCCGATTAGGCCGCTATTCAACAGGAGGGAACCATGGCCGGAGCATACGGCTACGATTCGACGTGCATGGCCTACCGCATCGGCAGCAAAACCGTAACACTTGCACAGTTGCGGAAGTTTTTCCGCCTCCGTTTCAGGGCGGACGGGATCGCGGCGATGCTCACGGAAGCGTATCGTCGCTACACCAAGTACTTCGGCAGCGAGCGGGTGCTTCCTGATGCGATCGAAGAGTGGACTATCGCCCTTAAATTCCAAAACAAGATCCCACCCTTCGTGCTCGCCGTTTGGTACGCGGAGGAACACGCCGCGGGGAACCTCGAGGTCGGCTTTCGGGTGGCCCGCGAAGGCCTCGAGACATGATATCGCCGGCAGCGTTTATTCGCTGCCGGCTCTATCTTTTGTTAAGGTAGCTTCGTGACCATCCGGCACTTCAAAGCAAAAGCGCTTCCCCGAAAACCCGGCGTCTATCTTTTCAAGGACAAAAAAGGGGGCATCCTCTACATCGGTCGGGCGACAAATTTGCGCGAGCGCGTTCGCTCCTACTTCGCACCCGATCTTATCGCGACCCGTGGGCCGCTTCTCGTTGATATGGTCACTAAAGCCCGGGGCATACGGACGCAGACCACGGACTCTGTGCTGGAGGCGATCATTCTGGAGGCGAACCTCATTCGGAAGCGGCAGCCTTATTACAACACCAAGGAAAAGGACGACAAGAGTTTCAACTACGTGATGTTCACGGAAGAAGAGTACCCCCGAATACTCGTGATGCGCGGCAAGGACCTCGCCAACCGCGACCGTAAGGAGTTTAAAGCGGTGTACGGCCCGTTCCCGCACGGGCTCTTGTTCAAAGACGCGCTAAAGCTCATTCGGAAGCTCTTCCCGTTTCGGGATACCTGCGTACCGAACTCGGGGAAGCGTTGCTTTAACGCGCAGATAGGGCTTTGCCCGGGAGTCTGTAGCGGCGAGATGGGAAGCGCGGCGTACCGGCAGCGCGTCCGGAATCTCGAGCTCTTCTTCCAGGGGAAAAAGAAAAAGTTGCTCGCCGAGCTTAAGCGGCAGATGCGTGTCGCTATCAAAGCGGAAGAGTTCGAAAAAGCCGACGTGCTCAAGCGCCAGATATTCGGTCTTACCCACATTCAGGATGTTTCGCTCATCCGAAATGAGTATCGTGCTCCTCTCGGAGGTCTATTTCGCATAGAAGCCTATGACATAGCGCACCTCGGCGGTACCTCAACCGTCGGGGTTTTCACCGTCGTCGAAAACGGAGAGCCAAACAGAGCCCAGTACCGTATGTTCCGGATTCGGCAATCAACCCAAGGAAGCGACACCGCGGCGCTTTCGGAAGTTCTTTCACGACGTCTCGGTCACCCCGAGTGGGGCTATCCACGTCTTATCGTTGTTGATGGCGGTATCGCGCAAAAGAACGTAGCCGAGCGGGTTTTGCGCGGGGTTGGAATAGAGATTCCGGTCGTGGGCGTCGTCAAAGACGACCGGCATCGCCCGCGACGGATCATCGGCGAAAAAAAATATACTGAAGGGTACGGAAAAGCAATTCTTCTCGCCAATGCGGAGGCCCATCGCTTTGCCATTTCTTATCACCGCCGCAGGCGCGCGTTGCTTCCGGGTTCACGAAGGAGGTAGGGTATACTGAAACGGTGAATCGCCTGAGCTTCAAAGAGGCCGCGCCCTATCTTTTTTTCTTCCTCGTCACTGCCGGCCTCATCGCTCTCTCCCACTGGAGCGACGCCGTATCGTCCTATCTTCGAGGTATTTCACTCCTGGGGCCTTACCGTGTGGTTCTAACAGGGGAAAATCTTTTTTACCTTGCGCTGGCGCTCATGCTCATTGACATCCTCGTGTTGTGGGGGCGCGAGCATTCGCGCCAGGCGCTTCAGTACTCCTTTCTCACCATCATCACCCACAAGTTCCGTACGCCGCTTTCTGGCATCAAGTGGGCCCTCAACGGTCTGCGGGAAGAAAAGACTCTCGAGGAACGTGAGGCGCTTCTCCAGGAAATCGAAAATGCCGCTGAGCGCATTACTCAGACCGTGGATACCCTTGCGGGACTGGCAAAATTCAATGATTCAATGGACTACGCGTTTGCCGCTATAGCGCTGCGGCAGATCGTTGAGCAGAGTATGCGGAAATTCGCCTCAATGAGCACGAAGCGCGGCATTATCTTCAAACTCGAACCGTCGGCTGACGTTCCGCTCATCATCATTGACCGCACGAAGGTGCAGTTTGTCAGCGATGTGCTCCTTGAAAACGCCATTAAATACTCAAGAGACGGCGGCGAGGTGCGGATCGCCATCGAAAAGCGCAGGAGAGGCGTCATGTTAACGATATCTGACGAGGGCGTCGGACTCACCGTGGGTGAGCGTCGGAAAATATTTGGCAGATTCTACCGCTCGAAAGAAGCTCAGCGTCGCGATCCGGATGGCATGGGGCTTTCCTTATCGCTTGCGCACACCGTCATGCGCCATCACCGCGGCTCGATCGAGGCGTACTCGCGCGGTCGCGGAAAAGGGGCCACGTTCGTCGCCACCTTTCCGCTCAGGTAGCGCGGTCTCGATGGTATACTTCTCGTATGTCGCGCGTCCGCGTCGGCGTTCTTCGGGGTGGTCCCAGCAGCGAGTACGATGTATCGCTTCGGACCGGCGCGTCCGCTCTCAGGCATTTGCCCGAGGAGAAGTATGAGGGCATTGAGATTTTCATAGATAGGGAGGGGGTATGGCATATCAAGGGGCGTCCTTACGATCCAGGACGCGCGCTTTCCCACGTGGACGTCGCGCTCAACGCGATGCACGGAGAGTACGGCGAAGACGGCACCGTGCAGCGCATCCTCGAGTCCTTCGGGGTTCCCTACACTGGGTCAACTTCGTTTAGCTCGGCTCTTGCCATGAATAAACCGAGAACGCGTGACGTTGTCTCGCGAGCTGGGATACGTGTGGCACGGGGCGTTGTCCTCAATGTCGGGGATGACCTCAACAAGAGAATATTCGAGCTTTTCCGTACCTTTCCGCAGCCCTCCGTCATCAAGCCCGCCAGTGCTGGTTCTTCGATCGGAGTTTTTATCGCGCGAAGTTTTCAAGATTTCGATAGCGGCATTCGCGACGCATTCTCATACTCGCCGAAAGTTTTGATCGAACAGTACGTGCCGGGGAGGGAGGCCACTGTAGGAGTCGTCGACGCCTTCCGCGGCGAGCGGTTCCATGCGCTTATGCCCGTCGAAATAATTCCTTCGAATAAGGAGCGTTTTTTCAGCTACGACGCCAAGTATGGCGGTACAACGCAGGAGCTTTGTCCGGGAAATTTTCCGAACGGCATAAAAGAGGAGCTGGCGCGAACGGCGATACTCGCGCACGAGGCGCTTGGATTGCGGCACTATTCTCGCTCGGACTTTATTGTTTCTCCGCGGGGCGTCTACTTTTTAGAAATAAACACGCTCCCCGGACTCACCGAACATTCGCTTCTGCCTAAGGCGCTCGCCGCGGGGGGGACGACAATGCCGCAGTTCCTCGACCATCTACTCCGAATGGCGCTCGGGCGGGCATGAGCGAGTTCCTCAAAAAACGCTGCGTTCCCTGCGAGGGGAACACTCCGCCACTCGGCGAAAAAGATATTCGCAACTATTTGCCTGAAGTATCGGGGTGGACCGTGCGGGACGATAATAAAGAGATTTGGCAAGAATGGGAGTTTAAAGATTTCAGACGTGCAATGCGCTTCGTAAGCGCCGTCGCCATGCTTGCGGAGTTTGAAGGACATCATCCGGACATTCACGTACGATACAACAGAGTGCGTCTCGAACTTTCGACGCATGCGATCAAGGGACTTTCGATCAATGATTTTATTTTGGCCGCCAAAATAGATGAGATTTTGACGGAACAACAAAGTTAGACCTATTGGAGAAAATATTGTATAGTTTTTCCCTCGGGCCCGTAGCTTAGTTGGTAGAGCGCCTCATTTGCAATGAGGAGGTCAGGAGTTCGAATCTCCTCGGGTCCACATCGAAAATTTTCCTTTGTTCATCTACCTATTTAGAACTGCCAAGGTTGATATTCGAACATTATGCAGGAGCAACTCAAAAAAATTGGCAACAAGACGCTCTGTCCCATTGCGGTGATTGTGAGGAATGGAAAGATGCTGATGGGTCATAGGCATTACACACCTGACAAATGGAAGAAAATTTCTGTTTGGACTGTGCCTGGCGGAAGATGCGATGATGGAGAAAAAGTTGAAGACACACTTCGTCGCGAAGTACAGGAAGAAACAGGAATAACGGATTTACAAATCTTGGAGTTTTTAGGTGAAGTCTCAGGCGCAAAGGAAGGCGACATTGTTCCAATCTTTGCTTGCAATACCAGTGAGGAGCCGACGCTAATGGAACCGGAGAAGTTTTCTGAATGGAGATGGATTGATTTTGGTACATACAAGAGTGGCGGGCTGGGTATATTCAATCCAAAAGCGCGAAAAGTCATAATCGCTTATATTTCAAGGCTTCAATAGTTGCATTTCTTTCTGAAGTTCTGCCCATAGCTTCAACTCGGATATTAAGGAGTTCCAACTAAATCCGATGCAGTGCATCAAATTTTTCTTTGTCGTTTGATTTTTCCACGTAAATCGTTATCCACAGTTTTTTGCGAAAGTTTCAAAAACGCATTGCAAACAGCGCCACAGTTTCTATACTCACGGGAGAACTGTTGTCGCCCTTATCCGAAGGGCACTTACACGAGGAGAGTGGGCGATGACCCAACAACCCGAAGCACGTGCCGCTGAAACGGAGCCTCCCAGTAATCGCTCGTCTGAGACGATCGGCCTGGAGCGCGCGAAGCTCAAAATGGTTGCCGGCGCATTCCGCAATCCGGAGAACTCAGACCTTGCGCACTATCCGCACAGGGCAAGCGTTCGTCAGCGGATACGGCGTACGCTCATATCGTTGGTACAGCGAAGCGGCCTCTCGCCACTCTCGGTGACCTTCGTTGACTACGGCAAGGATTCCGGTCCTGGCGTCATCATTCCGCTTGCGGAATCGACGCTTGTGATCGGTGGATGGCCGAAATCGCAGGATCGCTCTCTCGATTTTTTCGTGCACTTCTGCGAGCGTGAAGGAAGCAACGATCACAAGGTCGTGAGGGTGATCGACCTGATCGGGAAGTGGCTCCGTGCCTCCGTTGACTACTCCTGGCATAACCCAAATGGGAAGGCGCTCACGATCATCACCGTTTAGCCGCGGTCTTAGATTAGGAGATCTAGCCGAGGCCGCCGCGCGAATCGAAAGATTCGCGCGGCTTTTCATTGTGCTGTCGGGGTGCCGAGAATCGAACTCGGATCGCACGAACCCGAATCGTGCATACTACCGTTGTACTACACCCCGTTGTCTGCTTTGTGAGCAGGTGCGCCCTATAGGACTCGAACCTATGACCTCTCCCGTGTGAAGGGAATGCTCTACCAACTGAGCTAAGAGCGCGGCGCCTTCAAATATAGCCACAACTTGTCGAAACACCAAACGCCCTTGCCCTTTGGTGAAGAACGTGCTATGATCCCGAAATCGTATGGGTTTTCTCGTTTGGTCTGCTGCTTGCGTAGCGTGACAGAGAAGGTCGTCCAACGACTTTAGAAAGACACTACCAAGCATGGCAAAGAAATTGTATGTCGGTGGTTTGCCGTACTCTACAACGGACGGCGAACTTCGCGATGCTTTTGCTAAAGCAGGTGCCGTTGAGTCGGCTGTCGTCATCATGGACAAGATGACTGGTCGCTCAAAGGGCTTCGGTTTCGTCGAAATGGCCTCAGATGATGATGCCAGCAAGGCCATTGATATGTTCAATGGTTCTGATTTCGGCGGCCGCAAACTCACGGTTTCGGAGGCGCGTCCTATGACGGAGCGCCCACCGCGACGCGAGGGAGGCTTTGGCGGCGGCATGAGGAGCTTCTAATCCTCTCCGCACCGAAAACCCCGCACCAAGGTGCGGGGTTTTCGTTTTACCGGCTCAGTGATAGCATCATTTTTGTTCAACTGGGGCCTATAGTTCAGTGGCAAAACGCCGCATTCGCATTGCGGAGGCGGGGGTTCGATTCCCCCTAGGTCCACTATGAAAGTGCTTATTGTTGGTCGCGAGAAGGAAAGTGCGGAAAAACTTTTCTCCATGCACAACGAATTCATGCTTGTTTCGGCTAATCCCGAAATGGTAGTGAGCTTTGGCGGAGACGGGACGCTCATGGAAGCGGAGTTCCTGTATCCCGGCGTACCTAAGCTCTATTTAAAAAATAGCCGAATAGGGAAGTTGGCCCATAATCACACCAATGAAGATATCGTCGCGGCTGTAGCTGCAGGAAACTATACAGTCGAAGAGCACTTCAAGCTCGAAGCTAGCGCAAAAAGAGAGGTGCTTCTCGGACTCAACGACATCATCGTCCACAATGCTGATCCGCGGCACGGCATCCGCTACACGGTGGCGATCGACAGGAAGCAGTTGGGGCACGAAATCATCGGGGACGGGGTCGTCTTCGCGACCCCACTCGGCTCTACCGGCTACTATCGCTCTATCACCGACAGCAATTTCGAGCAGGGGATAGGGCTCGCGTTCAACAACTCGACCGAGCAGCGCGACCACATCGTCTTACGAGAAGATCGAACGATAGAAGTGCGCATCACACGCGGCCCAGCTATGTGCTACGCCGACAATCAGAAAAAATTTATCGAACTTCGCGAAGGCGAGGGAATCAAGGTCGCGCGTTCCTCGCAGTCAGCAAAACTTATTAAGGTCGAGTAGGTTCTTTGTACTATCGCGATGCGCTACACTGGGTGAATGAACTCAGTGGCATTAGGAACAGCGGCAGTAGCGGGCCTGGTCTCGTTCTTATCTCCCTGTGTACTCCCCATCATTCCTGGGTTTCTCGCCTACCTTGCCGGCGCCAGCACGAAAGGGGAGGCGAGGCGGCTCGACATATTCCTCAACAGCCTTCTCTTTGTCCTCGGCTTCTCGCTTGTTTTCGCACTCCTTGGAGTTCTCCTCAATTCGATCTTGGCAGGCGCGGCGCCAGCAGTAAACGCCTGGCTTGCGCGCATCGGCGGGCTTATCATCATTTTTTTTGGCCTTTACCTCACGCGGCTTATCCGCATTCCATTCCTTGAGCGCGACTATCAGTTCAAAGTCTCCACCCGTTTCAAATCAAGCTATATCACCTCGCTCCTCTTCGGTGCTGCGTTCGCGGCGGGCTGGACTCCCTGCGTCGGCGCGGTCCTGGGGAGTATTCTCACGCTCGCCGCGGTAAATCCCGGTTCAGCCTTCGCGCTTCTCTTTTCCTACTCCCTGGGGCTTGGGGTGCCCTTCCTTCTCGTAGGCGCGTTTACTGCCTCAGCCGATAGAGCGATAGCGCGTCTCGGCAAAGCAATCGTCTATCTGAATATCGTCTTTGGAGCTCTCCTCATTGTCATTGGAATTTTCGCATTTACGCAAAACCTCACCCTACTATTTAATCTTTCTCTTCTTAATTCGCTTCTTCTTCGATGATCTTCACGTGGCGCACAACCGTCTTGCTCATAGTGGTTGCGACAATAGCCGGAGCAATACTTCTGCTTGAGCAGGCTAAACCCATGGAGGGAAGCGGTAAGCGAGTGACACTCGCGACGACGACGGACAAGGTCGCAACGTACCCACCCGCGGTTGAATTCTCCAACCCGACCGGCTTCATCAACAGCCCCTCGCCGGAGGGAAGCGACAAGCCGTTTACGCTCAAAAGCCTCATCGGCAAGAAGGTCATCCTTGTCGATTTCTGGACCTACAGCTGCATCAACTGCATTCGGACCCTCCCGTATCTCACAGGCTGGTACGAGCGCTACCATGACAAGGGGCTCGAGATAGTCGGCGTCCATACCCCCGAGTTTGGTTTTGAAAAAGTGTACGCGAACGTGCTCGCCGCCGTACGGAAATTCGGCATAGCGTATCCGGTCGTGCTCGACAGCGATTATGGCACCTGGAGCGCATACGGAAATCAATACTGGCCGCACGAATACCTCATCGACATTGATGGCTACATTGTCGAGGACCATGTCGGGGAAGGTGGGTACGCGCAGACGGAGGAGGAAATACAGAAACTTCTTGCCGAGCGGGCGCGGCGCCTTGGCGAGGTCGTCGCGGTGTCCGGGCCGACGCTCTCTCCGAGTAAGGCGGAGCCGGCCGGACAGCATCCGCTCTCGCCCGAAACATACTTTGGCGCCGGCCGAAACGAATTTTTCGGCAACGGTACGCAGGGAGTGGAAGGCACACAGATGTTGACTATTCCCGCCGCTACGGAGCCGGAAGAGTTCTACCTGTCGGGGAGTTGGAATTTTACCAAGGAGTATGCAAAAAATCTTACGTCAGCGCGCATCAGATACGCCTATCAGGGCGATAATTTATTTTTCGTGGCAAGCTCGGAGCGGGGCGTCACGATAAAAATTTTGCGTGACGGCAAACCGCTCTCCGCGGATATTCGCGGCGAAGATGTAGATGCCGACTCAACCGCTCACATTAAGGAAAATCGCCTTTACCGCCTCATCGAGGATAAAATGTGGGGGCAGCATACGATCGACATCCAAGTAGAGTCGCCAGGTCTCCAAGCATTTACCTTTACCTTCGGGTAATTTCGTGGAAAAATAGCGCACGTTCGGGCCCATAGCTCAGCTGGTAGAGCGCTCCCATGGCATGGGAGAGGTCAGGGGTTCAAGTCCCCTTGGGTCCACCCGCATAACCTGGTAGGCAACATTCCACGTCTTGAAAAAAGCCGCCCGTAAGGCGGCTTTTGTGGTGCTCGGGACGCGTGTCTCATCACTAAAGGCTTTTTGGCGCGAGCTTCGATATTGCCCAGGGCACAAATGCCGACAGAAAGAAAGGTGCGGATACCAAGAGAGGTATCAATCCGTGGTGTTTGTCGCCGAGATCTTTCAGGGCCGCAACGATGGTCGGCAAATAGGCGATTGCTACTAGGAGCAAAATGAACCAGCAGGTAAGAAGAGAACGTACTGTCCAGAGCTTTATGTATTTGCCCATTTCGTCCTCCATTCGCATTCAACTGTGGGTAGTAAGGCATATCTGGATAATTTTGCCAACCAGGCATTATGCGACGTCGTGCAAAAAACTCGCCTCAGTCGCAAAATATGCGACTATGGAGTCGAACATTCGTTTTAACCCAATAGTTCGAATTCCGTCCGGAAACGGTCCACATAGCACAAAACCTGCCCTGCGGCAGGTTTTGTGCTATGTGGAAGCCGGAGCATGTCGCAAAGCGACGCGAGGCGGGGTCGAGAACACTTAGCGCGTAGCGCTTAGCAACCTAGGCCAAATCTCCTTGGGTCTGCAAAAGAAAGCGAGCCGCAGAGCGGCTCGCGTTTAGAGCTAGAGGGTAGTATCACTCCCTCCGAAATCCGGAAACACAAAGAGAATCCGGGCATCAAGCGCCGCGATCTCGCTGATGAAGGCGCGCCACGCACGGACCTGAGCGACGGCCCACGGCTCCTCCGCAAGCTCCTGCCACTCGCGTGAACCCGCACTTTCCATTTCGCTTAGCCACTCCCCTACGGTGGTTGCCTCAGACCAGACGAAAGGAGCGCCACGGATGGGGTGGTACTCTTTTCGAATGAAGTGGCGGAATCTGCGCGTCGGAAGCGCGATGCGCGCATTGTGCACTTCACGCATGTCCGTTTGGTAGTTCATCCAGAGCTCAGGTTTCTCAAAAAGCACGACATACTCTTCGCCACCACGTAGGCGTCCGTACGATGCCCCTTGTTCTTGCCACGTCCAGAGGGCGCGATCATCCTTGGGGCCGATGAGAACGAAGCGCGGAGCGAAGTTCCTCTTGCAGGGTTTTTCAAAGAGTTCGCAAAGCTTCTTGAAGAGATAGCTGAACGCACAGATACCCGCTCGCTCTTTTTGGGAATGATGGATGTGTGCGTACTCTTTTTCTGTCAGCTTGGCAAAGCGCGTGATGTAACCGAAGGAGATCGTCTCGTCCGCTCTCCACAGCGTGTAGTGCCTTTGCACTGCGGAGACTTTTTTTGCCTCCGGATTTTGAAGGATGCCGCGGCGGGACCGGGTCGCTTTAACAGCAGCGAACCGGTGCGGCTTAAGCACGACAAGTCCGGCATTAAAACCCATGAGAGTTCTCCTTATGTGTTTTGAGCTAGTGACAAAGAACTAGGCACGCCGTGCTAGTGCGTCTGTGAGCGCGCGATGACGACGCCGGGGGTGCCATTGCCCCAGACGTCGGGCTTTGCGATGGTGACAGCGCATGCGACAACACGTGTGTCAGCAAGGATCGCTGTTGCTATAGTGTGGCCGATCTTTTCGATGAGGTAGGTATGCTCTCCCTCGACGATAGATCGGATGAGGTCGCGGACTGCCTTGTAATTTACGGTATCCACAAGTGAATCGCTCTCTGCTGCCTTTCTGGTGTCGACTTCCATCCGTACGCTGATGGAAAAGCGCTGGGACGTTGTTCTTTCCTCAGGATTCACGCCGTGACGGCCGGCAAAAACCAGCTCATCGATAAAAATGGTATCCATAACTCGTGCACTAAACGAATAATCGAGTTATGGATTCGCTAGATCATGGAAGCGATTTAGATCCCTAGCATATCACAGCAGAAGGGCGCTTGGTATACTTTGACCATGGACCCGGAAGGGGGAGGTATCGTGGAAAAAGAGGTGCGGCGTCCGTTCCCGACGTATTTTGCGCGGCATTACTACGGCGACGTTGTGCGGTCACTGTTCCTTGCCGCAGGGGTCATACTTATTCTCGGGGCCGCCTTTGGAGAAGGGCCGCTGACGCCACTATGGACTACCCTTACCGCACTTGCCCTGGCGCTGTTCGCCGGCATCACGAATCCACGGCGGCGCTCAATAGCAAAAGTCGATCTTCTTATCGCGATTGGTGGACTTTTGATATTTGCATATTCTGCCCTCGCTTTGTACCAAGGCGGCGCGGACACGATCTCCATCTTCGAGCGCTCGGTGCTTGCTCTATTGTTTTTCTTTGCGCTTTACTACAGCGCCAGAGCGCTTCGCGGCAGTGTGTCGGGTTGACAGGAATTGTTGCGGTAATCGCCAGGGCGGCGCTTCGTCGTTATACACAGGCCGGGACCGGTTTCTGGGGCACCAAAGTCCCCATTTATTCAAATT
>JACXTT010001028.1_pt1 | contig 47613 bp, 46 predicted proteins | sample 9270951 | NCBI WGS metagenome assembly JACXTT01 (sample SAMN15532306, study PRJNA645909) | rock metagenome | isolation source: weathered quartz diorite | place: Puerto Rico | collected 2017-06-21 | reverse complement strand
GATCATCGCGTCATACGGCACACCGTGGAATGTGGGCGGTTCGGCATGACCCGCCTCCCGCCAGGCGGCGGCAAACACCAGATTTTCAACCGCGACCAGCTCCATCGATCCATCGGCCTGCGGCTCGTAAATCAGAATGCTCGGCTTCAGGAAGTCGGTGTGTGTGCCGACGCCGTTGACGCGCGGTGACGGCGGTGCCGTGATCCCGAGCAGGTCAGGGCGGAAGTAGTGGATCCCCATCGCTCCCTGAGCGGCTGGACGGCCCATCATCTCTGCCGTCTCGCACATGTTGAATGGATCGCGGATATAGCCCTCCGCGAGCGCCACGTTTACATCCTGGAACCGCTCGGTCGCGAGACGGACCTCTGACAGTGTCGGTTCGCCCGGACCGGCAGTGGTCCGCTCACTGGCAGTTGCCGTCCCGGCGGCCGTGAGAACGCCGCAAACACGAAGGTCGCGAGCATTCCGTTGAAGAACTTGTGTTTGGTGGTCATGGATTCCTCCGCTTTTCCCAGTGCTTCTGAACGGGAACGCGTCAGACGGAGGAAAACCCCGCAACGTCGCGGCGGCGCTGCGGGGAAGAAAGAACGTGCTTAGAAGGGAATGACCACTCCGGCGCCGAAGCGGAACGCGTTGCCGCCGTCGCCGCCGCCGACGCGCAGATATCCGGCGCTCACACGCGCGGCAAGCGCATCATTCAGTCTGACGTTCACGCCGCCATCCGCATCGAACGCGAAGTTGCTGTCCGATACCGACTGATCGATTGTGGTAAACGTGATTCCGGCCGGCGTGGTCGTCTGCGCCTTGACGTGACCCGTCCCATGAGCAAGGCCGAACAATGCCTGTGCGTACGGCGTGAACGCCGGATTCTGCCTCGCGTTGAAGCGAACGCCGCCCATGAACGTGTGCACGTCGAAGTTCACGTCAACGTTGAAGGTCGTGCCCAGCACCGTGCCCTTCTGTTCAAAGTGCTTGTAATTGCCTCCCACCTCGCCGACAACCGCGAACGTCCGGGTGAGATTGCCCGCTACGTCGACATACCATCCGAGCGGAAACGTCTGGCTCTCGGAGTTGGGCACGTTGGGAAGGGTCAGCAGACGCCATCCGGCGGAAAATTCGGCGCTCGGTGCAGTTTGCGCGTGTGATGACGCAGAAAACCCGAGGACCGCGCCGATGCACAGAAGGGTACGGACGGTTCTGGTTATCATCGTGAACTCCTGCGTCCACCCTTATCGGCAGCAACCCTGACCCGCACCAACGCCGCGACCTCGGCGGACGTCAGCAGCCGCCACTTGCCAATGGGCAGTGTGCCAATGGCGATTGAACCAATCCTGACCCGTACCAGCTTCAACACGCGGGCGCCGAGCGCTTCGACCATCCGCCGCACCTGGCGATTTCTTCCTTCGGTCAGCGTGATTTCAACGTGCGTGTACTTGCTGGAGTCTCGCAACCGGCGAACAATCGCCGGCCGCGTGATGCCATCAGCGAGCTCGATCCCGGTACGCAGGGTCTCCAGTTGCGCGTCGGTCAGGACAATCGATGCTTTCACGAGATATGTCTTCGGGACGTGCGACGACGGGTTGGTGACGCGCTCGGCAAACTGCGTATCGTTGGTCATGAGCAGCAGACCGGATGTGTTGAGATCGAGCCGGCCGACAGGCGAGACGAATGTTCCAACAGCGCCGACGAGGTCGTAGATAGTGGGACGACCCTGCGGATCCTTATACGTGGTGAGGTAACCAGGAGGCTTATACAGCAGGACGTACACGCGCTCGCGAGTTTCGAGGGGCCGGTCGTCGAACCTCACGCGATCGCGGTGCATGTCGATCCACTGATCGGGATCGCGCGCGATCTTCCCGTTCACCTTCACGCGCCCCTGTGCCACCCATGCACGTGCCTCGGTACGCGAACCGATGCCGGCCTTCGACAGCACGCGCTCGAGGGTCTTTAATGGACGCTGTTTGGGTGATGACTTGTAATTCACAATGCAAAATTCAAACTTCAAACACGGCGACGTGTCGCAACAACGGAGTGAAGATTGCGGCGACATTCGCCCCGGTGTCACAACAACGTACTGTTTGAATTTTGAATTTTGAATTTTGCATTAAACGTCTGTCATACAATCGCGCCCTGGAGGGGAATATGTCTTCGACCTACATTTTCCGGCACCTGTTCGCGGCGGGCGCGCTCAGCGTGGCGCTCGCCACCGGCGCCGCGGCGCAAACCGCGTTCACGCTGACATCGCAGACCTTCAAGGACGGCCAGATGATGCCGCGCAAGGTCGCCAACAAGAATGCGCAAAACCCGAACTGCGTCGGCGACAACGTCTCGCCGCAGCTTTCGTGGAGCGGCGCCCCCGAGGGGACCAGGAGTTTCGCGCTGCTGATGGAGGACCCGGAAGGGCGCGGCGGTGCCGGCGTTCATCACTGGGTTGCCTACGGGATCCCGCCGACCGTCACCAGCTTCGCGGAAGGTGAGGTGAGCAAGGAGTCGGATAAGTACGTCGGCGGTAAAAGCACGCAGGGCGTCGCCTTCTATTCAGGTCCCTGCACGCCTCCTGGGTCGCCCCATCACTACACGTTCGTCGTCGTCGCCACCGATTTCGATCCGAAAGAGCTGCCGCCGGGTCTGACGCGCGAGGATTTTCTCGCCAAGCTGGTCCCCGCCGGCGGAATGTCGCACGCCAAGGGTTCCGCAGGCTTGATCGGGTTGTTCGTCAAGCCGAATTAGTTTCGTGAACGGCCGCGGCAATCCTGACGCTCGCTACAGGTGGACCGCGGCCGTCTTCGCTGTTTCAGCGCCGCTCGTCGTGACGCTCGTGCGCGTTCTGTGGCGCACGCCGTACCCGATCAGCGAAACCATCGCCCTGCTCGAAGACGTCGATACGTCTCCGGCGTCCTTCTTCCTCGACCCCGCGACAAAGTCGTATTACCGGCCGCTCTATCACCTTACGTGGATGGCGCTCTGGCGCGGCACCGGATCGCTCGATACCGCGCTCGTCCTTTTCAAAGGCATTGAAGTCGTCGCCGTCGGCGGACTGATTGCGCTCCTGATCTGGCATTTGCGCCCCCGGACGCCGATTGCCGCAGCGGCGGCCACATTCGCCGTCGCCGTGCTGATGGGCACGCCAGGTTTTCGCGACAACCTGGAGTTGCCGCTGACCTACACCACCCTCGGCATGCCACTCCTGCTGATCGTGTGGATGCTCGTCGAGCATGAGCGCCGCTGGTGGTATACGCCGGTCATTCTGGCGCTGACGATTCTGGCCATCGGGTACAAGGAACAGGGTCTGGTGATTGTTCCGGTGGTGGTCGTCGCGTGGTGGATGGGCTCGCCGGGCGCCAGCGGTACAACCGCCGCAGCAAGTGTCGCGGTCGCGGCGCTGTATCTCGCGATCCGCTTCAGCACGAGCGCGTCGTGGCCTGCGTTTGCCCAGGACGTCGGATATGGATTCACCACGCTCTCGCCCGACCAGGCGATCGCACGATTCGGCAACTTCCCGGTCGGCATGTACGCCTACAACGTGGTCGCCACGTCGACGAACATCCTCTTTTCGGAACCGACGTCGGGTGTATTCAGGATCGTCCGCGACCTGCGCGACGGCGGGGTCGCCGTCTGGGAAATCAATCACGTCATCTCTTCCACGGTTTTGACGGCGCTCATCATCTGGTGGGGCGTGCGCGCCTTGCGCGCAAATCCCAAAACCCAAAATCCAAATCCCAAATCAAAAAGGGTTGGGTTTTGGGGTTTGGGGTTTGGGATTTGGGATTTGAGTCGCCGGACTTCGTGGACCGTTGAGTCGCGCGTGTTTGTCGCCACCGTGATTGCCGTCGCCGCATCGGCCGCGCTCGGCTTCAACTACACCCGCGATCGATTGGGCGGAATGGCGGCCGTCTTCTACGCGCTCGCGGCGTATTACGCCGTTCGGACCACGGCCGAACAGATGGTGCATGGGCCTCGCCGCTTCGTAACCTCAATGGCCATTGCGCTGTTACTGCTTGCGGCCGCCTGGCAGATCAGGACGATTGGCACAGTCGAGCATGCGCGACTGACCGCCTTCAAGGATCGCCGCGAATGGATTACCAACCTGCAGCGGCGGCGAGTCGAGTTCGCGAAAAGAGCGGCGTATGTGCGAATCCTCAACGCGATGATCGATCAGGGTACATCTCCGTCAGTGCCTCGTTCGCCAATGCCCGAGTGGGCACGCTCCGTCATCGGAGGCGGCTAGACATGGATCGGATCGCATGGATGCTTGCCGCTCCCGCTGTCATCGGAGCGTTCTGGATCGCGTCAACTGAAGTTGGCGATTTGACGGCGGGCTCGTCCAGCGCGCAGGTCCCGGTATTCGCGTCGATTGCCGATGCGATTCAGCACGGCGAGGTTGAAGACGCCTACGCATTTGTCAGCGCCGGCGCCGATCCCAACGCGCCGATTTCATTCAGCGACGCGGAACTGACCTCCGGTCATCCGGTGAGGATCTCGCCCCTGATGCTCGCGGTCTCCAGAAACAAGGAGAACACCGTGATGATGCTCCTGAGCTTTGGGGCACGGATGGATCTTCCACAGAATGAACTCGCTGACTGCCTTGCGAGACGACTCGGTTACGACGACCTCGCTGCGATGATTGTCCGCGACGGCAAACCGGCGCGAGAAGTCACCTGTCCCGAGCCACCGTCTGGTGCGGCGGCTCCTCTGCTCGCGTTCGTGAAGTAGCTTTCAGGGCGACGCCCAACGCTCATCGAGCGTTGAGCGTTGGCCATTCGGCATTACGCAAATCTCGCCCGGCGGCGGTTGAACAGATACAGTCCAACCCCACACACGAGCGACAACGACCCGATGAGCCCAATCGCGGGAACCGGGCTCGCGGTCTTCGGCAGCGGAGCAACGGGCGCCTGCGGAGCGGACGTCGCCGGAGCTGGAGCCTGCGGTGCCTCGGCAACCGGTGGCGGCGCCGGTGCTGCTTCAGGAGCTCCGTGGTATACGGGTTCGGCTTCGGTGATTACCCTGATGGGAACCAGGCTCGCGCCCTCGACTCTGATCTCGCGCAGCTTCAGATCGGAGCCGAGAGGCGACCCGCCGTCAGTTGGTAAGGGCGTGAATGTGCCTGACGTTCCGACCGCTCCGGTGTCGTGCTTGGCGTGGTCGAGCCTCCCGTGGATCACGACACGACGTCCGAGGAACTGTCTGAGATCGCTCTCACCATGTCCCTTCAGTTCGAACGTCTGCCCAGACCCGATGCCGGCTTCGCAGTTGCTCTCCTGTTCGGTAACCGGCTCGATGTTGAGCGACGGTCCACCGATCACCGCGTCGACGAGCACGTACTCGTTATTGAGCCCGTAGCCCGTCCCGGCAAACTTCGATGACTCATGTTCACGTCGGTACTGCCGCTCACCCTGCAGGCAGCCGACGGCGGCGACAGGCATCTTGTGGTCGTCCGCGATTGCGGTCCGGCTTCCCCAGCCGGCGAACGCGCACGTCACGACTGTTGCCGCCAGCACGCTGCGTGTGTATCGAGTGCTCATGGGAACCTCGCTTTCTCTGTTCCATGACCCACGGTGCAAGCAGACGTCCGCGGGAGCTCGAGTGCAGCGCACGCCCGATTTCGCGCGGGACACTGCCGGCGCCGCAGCGTAACCACGAAATACAATGAGGACCCCCAGGTGAATTTGTTTCCGTGCTGCCGGGGGTGTAGGATTCGGCCGCAGTTCCTTCTTTTCAGGGGCAAATATGAGGCGTTTGAGCATCCGCGCGCTGTTGGCCGTTTCACTGCTAGCTGTGCCGCTTCTGGCGTCCGCACACCATTCCATCCAGGCGCAGTTCGACATCTACAAGACGATCCAGGTCACCGGCACCGTGGCACGAATGGAGTTCATCAACCCCCATTCCTATCTGACCGTCAATGTGAAAGAGGCTGACGGAAAAGTGACCAAGTGGGCCTTCGAGATGACGGGCCTTGCAGGTCTTCGCAGGGCCGGGTTGAGCCGCGCGGATCGTGGCGGCCTGAAGCCGGGAGACGAACTGACGGTGATTGCGCTGGCTGCCAGGGACGGCTCGAACAGCGGTCTCGCGCAGGAACTGAAGATGGGCGACGGCCGCGTGTTCAAGCTGCTGGCCGACGCGCCCGACGCTCCGCCCGCAACCAGTCGCTGACCAACGAAAGGCCTCTATGCCTGTAAGCAGCCGAGTTATCGCAACGGCGGCGGCGCTCTGCTTCGCGACGGCAGCGGTGTTCGCACAGAACCCCGCGCCTCGCGCGGGGCTTCGCACCACCAACGCGCCACCCAAACCGGCCGGTACAACGCCGCGCACTGCTGATGGACATCCGGACCTGAGCGGCGTCTGGAACGGGCTCGGCGATAACCTGAACGGCGTCCCGAATCAGATCGCGAACAACGGCATTGCCATCGAGAGCGAAACGGTCGCACGCGATCTTCACAGCGGCCAGGTCGTCTCCGTTTTTCCGCGCCTCACCAATCGTCCGCTGAACAATGAACAGGCGGAACGCGCGGCTTCGCTGCTGCGGCGCAGCGGATCGAACCGGCCGATCTACAAGCCGGAATACTGGGACATGGTCAAGTACAACGACCACAACGCGAACGAAGAGGACCCGTCGAACAACTGTATGCCGGCAGGGATTCCCCGCGGCGGCATCCCCTCGTACATCGCGCAGTATCCGAGCTACGTGATGTTTCTGTATCCGGGCCAGGGCGGGTTGATTGCGACGCAAACGATGTATCGCATGATTCCGACCGACGGCCGCAAGCACACCGCGTTGCAGGAGCTCGACGGCACGTACACGGGTGAAAGCATCGCCCACTGGGAGGGCGATACGCTCGTCGTCGACTCGTTGGGGTTCAACTCGAACACCTGGTTCGACCAGATCGGCGGCTACATGCACGGCGAGAACATGCATGTCGTCGAGCGCTTCAAGCGCGACGGCAACACGCTCATGTGGACGGTGACCGTGGAAGATCCCGATTACCTGCTGGAGCCGTGGACGTCGACACCGCGCGTAGCGCTGCTCAATCCGAACGCCAGCGCAATGCTGCCGGAGTCACAGCCCTGCAGCGAGCGCGACCTGGCGCACATCGTCACGAAAGAACACCACTAATCCCATGAGAGCCTCTCTTTTTGTCGCGTTCATCGTTGCCATCGCGTCCGCGCTGAGCGTGCCGACGGTGCAGGCTCAAGGTGCCGCCGAGCGGGCAAAGGTGCTCCGCGCCGCCACCGACGCGCTCGGAATGGCGCGCTGGTCCGATATCGGCGCCAACGCGAACACGCGGCTGCCCGGCATCGATATCGTCAACACGATGGAGCTGCAGGGAAGCGGAACGAGCGACATGGGCGGCCGCCAGGTCAAAACGGACTTCCACGTCGCATTTGGGTACAACCCGGCGGCCGTGCGCGTCGAGCTCACCCGGACACCCGACGGCGGCGCCGCGCGGCACACGATTGAAACCGTTCGTGACACGTACGCGTGGAACGAGTCGGAAATCGGCGCGGGACTGGTTCCAGGGAAGGGTGTCGCGACACCCGCGATGGCTGCTGTCCGCGAGCGACTCTTGCAGCTCTGGATGCTTCCGTACGGTGTCGTCAAGGCCGCTTACGCGGCGGGCGACAAGGCGGTCATCTCGACAGCGGGGGGCGCAACGACCATCACCGTTCCTCTGAGCGGCCAGCTTACGGGCATCACCTTGAAGGCAACCCTCGACGCAAACAACCTGATCACGAAGGTCGAAGCACGCGCCGACACCCCCGCGCTCGCGAACCTGGCGTGTGAGGTGGAGTATTCAAATTACGCGGATCATGCAGAGGTGCTCACCGACGTCAAGACGCCCGGTCGCATCGTCGCCAAAGAAGGCGGCCGCACCGTCATCGACCTGACCGTCAAGACGTGGGAGACCAACAATCCGTATCTGGTGTTTCCAGTCCCACCGAACGTGAAAGCCGCGCCCGCGACGACGTCTCGCTGACGCTGGTTGGTGGACACGAACCACCAACTACCAACCACCAACTACCAACCACCAACCGGGTGTTATAGTCGCCGCATACTCACATGCTGCAATTGATGACCACGCTGCACGACACAGCGTTTTCGACATGGCTGCGTGAAGCGGAGACCGTCTGGGCGTTTCCGACCGTGCTCACGATTCACACGTTCGGCATGATGCTTCTTGTCGGCTGTGCCTGGCTCGTCGATCTCCGTCTCCTCGGTGTGGCGCGGACGATTCCCATCGGACCGCTGCGGCCGCTCTTCCGGATCATGTGGGCGGCGTTCTGGATCAACCTGGCGACCGGCATTCTCCTGTTCATCGCCGATCCCGAGCGCAAGGCGACCTCCTTGCTGTTCGGCCTGAAAATGCTCCTGATCATCATCAATCTGCCGCTGCTCAAGCGGCTCGAACGCGTCATGTACCGCGAGGGGCCAGAGCCCGTCACCGTGCCCAGCGCTACGCGTCAGCTTGCTGCTGCGTCCGGGATGTTGTGGGCCGCAACGATCTTCACGGGTCGTTTGCTGGGGTACATGTAGCCGCTTGCTATGCCAGACCTCATCACACCGGCGAACCTCTCGCATCTGCACCTGCTTATCAACCACTTCCCGACTGTCGGGCTGATTATCGCGTTCCTCCTGCTGATCGTCTCGATCGTGAGCGACAGCGCGATGAGCGACGACACCATGAAGCCGACGGCACTCGGCGTGCTGTTCGGCATCGCGGTCATGACGCTGCCGGTATTCACGACCGGGCTCGCGGCGGAAGGCGCCATCGAGAAGCTCCCGGGCATCTCTCAACCGGCCATGACCGCGCATGAGGATTCCGCGCTCCTGGCGTTCATCGTGCTAGAAGCCGCCGGGCTTGCTGCGTGGCTCGGCCTGTGGCGATGGCGGCGGACGCGTCGCGTGCCGCCAGGCCTCACGTTCGTCACGTTCGTGCTGGCGGCGCTTTCGCTGGGATTCATGACGGTGGCGGCCAACATCGGAGGCGCGATCCGCCATCCCGAGATTCTCGGGGATCCCAAAGCCGAGGTCGCGCGATCGATGTTCTCGGTGTCGAGCGCCGGCGTCGCCTTCTTTGTCAACGGGCCCGGTCACCAGTGGGTGTGGCCCGCGCTTGAGAGCGCACACTTCGTCGGCATGACGCTGTGGTTCGGTGTCCTGTTGCTCGCGAATCTACGGCTGATGGGATGGTTCACCGCCATTCCCTATCCGGCGCTGCATCGCCTGCTGCCGTGGGCGCTGCTCGGTTTCGGCGTCAACGAGATCAGCGGAATGATGTTCTATCTCGCCACGCCAAAGGGCTACACGACAAACGTGATGTTCTATTGGAAGCTGATGTTCCTGCTGCTCGCCGCCGCGGATCTGCTGTACCTGACCGTCTGGCCCGCGGCGTGGAAGACGGACACAGGAACCGTGACCCATATTCGCGAGCGCGCAATCGGCGCCGTCGCTCTCGTGAGCTTCGTCGCTGTCATGTACTGCGGCCGCATGCTGCCCTTCCTGGGGAATTCGTTTTAGTGGTGAGAACGAACTGATGTACCACTGCTCACGACAGCCCTTTGACGCAGATGCTGGTGGCCGCGACAACGGAGCGGCCACTTCCGATTTTCGAAGGATGTACCGGTAAATGTCCTTGGGCTGGTCTGTCGTCCTCTTCAACTTCGGCATCATCATCGTCGTCTACCTGATTGGCAGGTTGATCGATGCCGCAGCTGAACGCTACGACTTGATAAGAGACTCAAAAAGAGATTGAACTCAATATCGTTCGATCAGGTGGCAAGAGTTGCAACCGGCTGACGCGATTCCGCCGGTTCGGTCTGCGCCCGAGCGACCAGCGCCGCAAGCAGCCCGCACACAGCCGCAAACGACAACCAGAGCCCCGGGACCGCGCGATTGCCCGTCGTCTGAATCAGGTAGGTGCTGATTGCCGGCGTGAAACCACCGAACAACGCCGCCGCGAGGCTGTACGCAAACGAGAAACCCGTCGTGCGTACTTCGACCGGCATGATTTCCGTGAGAAACACCACCATCGCGCCGTTGTAGCTGCCATACAGGAACGAGAACCAGAGCTCCACGGCGAGCAGCTTCCAGAAAGTTGGCGAGTCGACCAGCCACAGCATCGCTGGATACGCGGTCAGGATCATCAGCAGCGTGCAACCGACCAGCAGCGGCCGGCGGCCGATCCGATCCGACAGCGCCCCCATCGTTGGAAGCCACATCAGATTCGACGCACCGACGCAGAGCGTGACGATCAGGCTGTCGCCGCTGGTGAGATGCAGCACCGCGCTGCCGAACGTCGGGGTGTACGCCGTAATCATGTAAAACGACACGGTCGTCATGGTGACCATCAGCGTGCCGACGAGGATCAGCGGCCAGTTCGTCACGAGCGATCGCAGAACTTCCGATGCCGGCGGCCGTCTGGAGCGAGCGAGGAACTCGTTTGTTTCCTCGAGCGAGCGGCGCAGGCGGAAGAGAACCGGAATAATCGCGCAGCCGATGAGCAGCGGCACGCGCCAACCCCAACTGGTCATTGCCTCGGGTGCAAGCGTAGAGGTGAGCATGACGCCGACGAGCGCGGCGAACATCACTGCCGCCTGCTGGCTTGCGGACTGCCAGCTCACGTAGAAGCCCTTGTTGCCCGGCGTCGCAATTTCCGACAGGTAGACGGAAACACCACCGAGCTCCATGCCGGCCGAGAATCCCTGAAGCAGCCGTCCGGCCAGGACGAGCAGTGGCGCGATGAGACCAATCGTTGCGTAGGACGGCGTGCACGCAATCGTCACGATGCCGACCGACATGAGCGTCAAGGTCAACATCAGGCCGGCGCGGCGGCCGTGCTTGTCCGTATAGGCGCCGAGCACCAATGCCCCCAGCGGCCGCATCAGAAAGCCCGCGCCAAAGGTCATCAGCGACAGCATCAGCGACGTGTAGGCGTTCCCACTGGGAAAAAAGGCCCGCCCAATCGCTGCCGCGTAGTACCCGAAGACCATGAAGTCGTACATCTCCAGAAAATTGCCGCTGGAGACCCGGGCGACGGCGTGAATGCGTGATTTCCGGTCGGCGGACATGGCGGGCATCCTATCGCGCCGCGACCGGGGCGGATAGGCGTAATATCTGAGGCCTGCCAACCGTCCGCGGGACACGGAAACGGAGGAGCGTGATGCGCTTGATTCGGCTCATTCTGGCAGCAGTGATTCTATTCGTTGCGGCGCCCTCTTTCGCCCAGGAATGGGTCGAGTACTACAGCCGTGACGACCGGTTCCTCGTGAACTTTCCGAAGCAGCCGCAGCTGAGAACGATCAGCTATCACACCGAGTACGACCTCGACCTGCCCGCGCACGTGCACAGCTTCGAGGAAGGACCGAACCGGTACTCGGTGACCGTCGTCGATTACAGCGACGTCATGAAGATCCACGGCGATCGCGTAAAGGGATGCACGCTCTACCCGGACCAGTGCAACAACGAGGGGCCCAATGAGCTGCGCGGGGCGCTCGACTACGCCGTGTGGAACTTCCTGAAACGAGACGCCAAGATCACCTATTACGGCTACGCCAACAGCGACCGCATCGAAGGGCGGCGCGTGCAGCTCACCAATCCGGACAAGTCAAAGACCTTTGCCTCGATCTACATGCACGAGAACCGTATCTATATCACCGAGGCGACGGTACCTGGCAACGCGCCGCCGCCCGCGCTGTTTAATCAGTCGATGGGATTCCTGGACAAGGACGGCGTCAGGGTGCGGTACGCGTCGATCTACTCGAACGCGCAGCCCGCGCCGCCGCGCGTACCGGGAGGACCGAATCGACCGATGGGATGTGATTAGTCCAGTCGAACGATCACTAACGATTATTCCCAGCTCCTGTCCCGGGCTTGAATCCGCCAGCGGATCCGTACTGGTTGTCCTCGTTGCAGATGAACTCCATCAGGTCTGCGGCGCCGGTCTCGCGATCCGGCCGCATCAGACGCGCCTTGAATTGCAGCTTCACCGGATGCGCGAGCGCGCCGGGATCTTCGAGCGTGACGTCGTTGATGAGCGTGCCGTAGTTCGGGCGCGTGTAGCGCTCGACGATGTGGAGCTGCTCGGTGTGCGGAGTGCCATGCCGATCGAACCAGAACTTGTCGTTGAACCCCACGGTATCGATCACGAGCGCGTCGCCGTCCCATCGGCCGATTGAGTGTCCGAGCCAGGACGCAATCGGCGCCGCCGGGTGTTTGCGGCCATCCATATAGACGACGCGGTGCGCGCCGTCGTCCATCAGTTCGTGCAGGATGTAGATGTGCGTCAACCCTTTCGCCGTATAGCCCATGACGAACTTCCACGGGTACGGATTGGTTCGCAGCACGGCCATCGGCATGCACGCGGTGTACGGATCGTCTTTTGAGTTCCGTTTGTCTCTGAGCTCCTTCGCCCACGGCAGGAGCGGCAGCTCACCAGGTTTGAGACCACCGTCGCGCTCGATGTCGGCAACCGTACCGCCGCCAACCCACGGACCCGTTAGATCGATATGGCGATCGGGGAGCCGCGGAACAGGCTGGCTGTTGATTTCCGAGTCCTTCAGCACCGGAGTGCCGGGATTGATGAACTCGACGCCACCTTCGGCGGTCCTGCCGGTGGGTGACGGCACGCCTGTCGTGAGGTCTCCACCCTTAGGATCGCTCTGGAGCTGGGCCGCGAGCGGTGCGGCAACGACGAGCGCCGATGCGAATGCGATTAGAAGATGCTTCACGGCTACACCTTTCGAACATCGAAATTATATTCGGGGTCTGACCCCATGACTCTCTCAAAGACTGTCGACCTTCAACCCGCGCTCACCGGCAGGCTCGTGGAACTCCGGCCGCTTCGACCGGACGACTTCGACGCGTTGTACGCCGTTGCCAGCGATCCGGGGATCTGGGAGCAACATCCGGTGCGTGACCGCTATACCCAACATGTCTTCAAGGACTTTTTTCGCGAGGCGCTGGAATCCGGCGGGGCGTTTGCCATCATCGACCGCGCGACCGGCCACATCATCGGATCGTCGCGCTACTACGGTTACGATGGCGAGCGCGGCGAGATCGAAATCGGGTGGACGTTTCTTGCCCGTGCGTACTGGGGAGGTGTTTACAACCGCGAGTTGAAGCAGCTGATGCTGCGCCACGCCTTCGGATTCGTGGACCGCGTCATTTTCCTCGTCGGCCCGCAGAATTTCCGCTCGCAGCGCGCAATGGAGAAAATCGGCGGTGTCCGAACCGGTCTGACCCGCCGTGAGCCAGGAGGCCGGGAGAGTGTCGTTTTCGAGATTACCCGTGAGACTTTTTCAGATTGATGCGTTTACCGACGCGCCGTTCAGCGGCAACCCCGCGGCTGTCTGTCTGCTCGAAGGCGCGAAGGTCGATGACACGTGGATGCAGCATGTCGCCGCGGAGATGAACCTGTCGGAAACGGCTTTCGCCGACCGCCGCGGCAACGATTGGTCGCTGCGATGGTTCACGCCGGCAATCGAGGTTGCGCTGTGCGGCCATGCCACGTTGGCGACAGCGCACGCGATGCTCGAGGAAGGGATATTGCCCGCGGGCGGCACCGCCCGGTTCCACACCAGAAGCGGTGTTCTCAGCGCGACGCAGGCCGGAGACTTGATCGAGCTCGATTTTCCCGCGACCGTCGCTGAACCATGCGCGCCACCTGACGGTTTGATTGAAGCGCTCGGTACGCATCCCATGCATGTCGCGCGGAGCAAGTTCGACTATCTGGTCGAGCTGGCGACTGAAGACGACGTGCGTTCGCTGATGCCGGATTTCACCACGCTGCGCCGTCTTCCGGTGCGCGGCGTCATCGTGACGAGCCGCGGATCCACGCCCGGTTTTGACTTCGTCTCGCGGTTCTTCGCCCCCGGTTCCGGCATCGATGAGGATCCGGTGACAGGCTCGGCGCATTGCGCGCTGGCGCCCTATTGGGCTCCGCGATTGGCAAAACAGCGCTTTACGGCGTGTCAGGCTTCGCCGCGCGGCGGCGTGCTGCGCGTCACGCTCGTCGGTGACCGCGTGCTGCTGGCCGGCCGTGCCGTGACCGTCTTCCGCGGCGACCTGAAGGTATGATTCACGCGAGGTTAACCATGAAGCGAATGATCGTCCTCGGCGCGTTGCTTGTCCTCGGTGCCCTGTCGATCGCCGCTGCCGCGCAGCAGGCCCAGACCAAGCAGGTCATCGACGTGCAGAAGGTTGCCGACAACTACTACGTGCTGACCAGCTCGACGCCCGGCAACGACGCGACGTTCAGCGGCGGCAATGTCGGCGTGTTCATCACCAACAACGGCGTCATCCTGGTGGACACGAAGCTCGCGGGATGGGGACAGACGTTCCTCGATCGCGTGAAGTCGATCTCCACCAAGCCGGTGACCACGATCATCAACACGCACACACACGGCGATCACACCGGCAACGACGACAAATTCGGGACGAGCGTCGAGATCATCGCGCAGGAAAACACGAGGACGAACATGGCGAAGATGGATGCCTTCAAGGGCGACAAGGCCGTGTTCCTGCCGAAGCGCACGTTCAAGGACACGCTGACCGTCGGCAGCGGCAAGGAGCAGATCAACCTTTATTACTTCGGCGCCGGCCACACCAACGGCGATGCGATGATCTACTTCCCCGCGCTGCGTGTGCTGCAGACCGGCGACCTCTTCGCCAGAAAAGACGCGCCGCGCATCGATCGCGCGAACGGCGGCAGCGGCGTCGCCTACCCGCAGACGCTGTCGAAAGCCGTTGCCACGGTCAAGAACGTCGATGTCGTCGTCCCTGGCCACGCCCCGCTGATGAAGTGGAGCGACCTGCAGGAGTATCAACGGTACACGACGGATCTGCTGAACGAAGTGCAGACCGCACGACGTGCTGGCAAGAACGCGGACGCTGCGGCGGCGGCGATCAATCTGACGGACAAGTACAAGGGCTACACGTCCGAGGGAATGAAGCTGGCCGTCCAGGCCATCTACGAAGAGCTGGACTCGTCAAGGACGCGCTAGCGACGGCGTAGGGCCCCACCTTCAGGTCGGCCCCGAACCTGTAGGGGCCGCTCCTACACGTGGCCCCTACCCACTAAGGTCCGTCCCTGCTCATTCCGACACATCCATGTGAGCGGTCTGATCAATGACGGACGACAGGCGCGAAATCGATCGCATTGCGTATCCGCAGCAACTCGAAGCCGCCGAAGCGAAGCTGATTCGCGAGCGGCGTGCCCTTGTTCCAAGCTCGCCGCCCGACGACGCGACCGAGAACACACGGCTGCCTGGCGACGCGCTCGGCTTCGGCTTGTCAGGGGGCGGCGTCCGCAGCGCCACGCTCTGTCTCGGCCTGTTTCAGGCGCTCGCCGAGGCGAGTCTGCTTCGGAAGATCGACTTCGTCTCCACCGTCTCGGGAGGCGGCTACTTCGGCTCGTTTCTCGGGCGCTTGTTCACCCGTGACTGGGTGAACAACGTCTACGACGTGGAATCGGCGATTCGGGGAGAAAGTCTGCCCACGACGCGAGCCGAAAACCGCGGGTGGGCGAACCGGATGTTCCGATGGCTTCGAGACAACGGCCGTTATCTGGCGCCGCGCGGCTCCGGCGACCTCATCCTGCTCGGGGCCATACTGCTGCGCAACTGGATCGCCGTGCAGGTCGTGATGATCACGAGTGTCCTCGCCGTGTTCGTCACCTTGCAGCTCGTTCGTCCATCGTTCGATGCGGTGCTCCATCTGAATCGTCTTGGCTCGCCGATCGGCAACTTTCTGATCTGCACCCTTCCTGGCGGCAACAGCGTGCTCCTGTGGAGCCCGTGGCTCGTGTGGCTCGCTCCCATCCTCGCGGTTGCTGTTGCTCCAACCGTGTGGGCGTACTGGCTGGTCACGCGCCGTGGCGCCGACGGTGCGATAGGCATTCCGCCGCTGGCCGGCGTGTTCGTCGCGCTGCTTGCGGGAATCGCGGGCGCGGCCGTTTACCGCGGCATGCCGTGGCGCTTCTGGCCGTGTGTGCTGGTGGCGGTGGGCGCGCTGCTCACAATCTGCTCGTGGTTGTTGAGCCAGGTGACCGCCCCGAACTGGCGCAAGCTGTCTCCGGTTGAAACGGGAAACTTCGCTCGAAACACGTTGAGCAGATGGTTGAAGAACGGGCTGCTCGCGTGCGGGGTCGTTCTCGGGTGGACGCTCATCGACACCGCCGGTGGGACGCTGTATGTCGCCCAGGGTGCCGGCGCCCTGACGCGTTGGGCGAGTGCGGTCTTCGGCGTTCTGGCCGGCATCGGCGCGTTCGGGCGAACGGGTCTCGTTCTTCTGACCTCGTCGCGCGGACGACAACGTCCTGGCGTTCCCATCTCGGTCGCGACATGGAGCGCGGCAGTCATCTTGGTCTCGGTCTGGCTGGTCACGATCGACGCCGTCTCTCATGGAGTGGCATCGGGATTCACCGCGGTCGGTGGCGCGCCATCAGGATTCGCGCTGGCACCGACGCCGAAGATTCTTGGCGCCGACCGCGTCGACGTGGCACGCAACGGAGACGGATTCGTGGTCTCGGCGGCCAACGCGACCGAACCACCGTGCGTGGCACCGGCCATCACGCGCCGCGTCGATCCGTTCGGGGTGCAGATCTTCGTGGTGTTGGTGGCATTCACCTTCCTGTTCGGCCGCACGCGAACATTCGCGAACATGTCATCGCTGCATGGCTTCTACTCGTCGCGATTGACGCGGACGTTCCTGGGTGCGTCGAATCCGACGCGATTGAAAACAGGCGACACGGCAGTAAAGGACACCGTATCGGGTGACGACTGTGAAGGAACGGGCTACTGGAACTGGCCACGTCTGCATGCCACGGCCGCCAAGCCGACGGCGGGGCCGTGGAGGCACGGCGGTCCGCTCCACATCATCAACACGACGGTCAACGAGACGATGGACGCCCGCACGAAGGTGCAGAATCAGGATCGGAAGGGGACCGGGTTAGCGCTCGGGCCATGCGGCTTGAGCCTGGGCATCAGGCATCACCTCCTTACCGATTCCGACGGCTCGCCGGCGATCTATCCGGTGGAGGGCTATCGCGTGTTCAGAAGTGCCCGCGAAAACGGCCGGACGCCCGAACCACTTTCCGTCGGCCGCTGGATGAGCATCTCGGGCGCTGCATTCTCGGCGGCCGCAGGGGTGAACACGACCGTGCCGATCGCGATGCTGGCCGGCATGTTGAACGTGCGTCTGGGCTACTGGTGGGATTCCGGAACGCCGCCATCGGCAAGGCCGCTCGAGATAGGCGCCAAACACTGGTCGCCGTGGGTGACGTTCGAGGCGTTGCTGCCGGTCCAGTCGGCGCTGCTGGCGGAAATGCTGGCGAGGACGCGAGGCACCGCGGGGCAATTGTGGAACCTCTCTGACGGCGGGCATTTCGAGAACATGGGAGGATACGAGCTCATTCGACGCCGCCTCCCGCTCATCGTCATCGTCGACGCCGAAGCCGATCCCGACTATGAATTCCAGGGACTGTCGGATCTCGTCCGGAAGGCGCGACTCGATTTCAATGCCGAGATCAAATTTCTGACCGTCCCTCAGCTCGCAGGGCGCGTCGACGAACACACGCCCGTGCTGCCTGAATCCGCGCGGCAATACTTCGGCGATCTCGGCTCGCTGCGAAGAGGACGCTGGACCGACGACGCGGTGCCCGGACCGAACGGCGCGGTCAAGCAGTTCGCGATCGAAGTCGATCGATCGCGCGTGTCACAGGCGCACGCGGCGCTGGCGACGATCGCATACGGCGACACGGACACCCGTTCGTGGCTGGTCTATGTGAAGGCCACGCTCACCGGAGATGAACCCGAAGACGTGTGTCACTACCACCGCGCGCATCCAGCATTTCCACAGGAAACGACCAACGACCAATTCTTCGACGAAGCGCAGTGGGAGAGTTACCGACGGCTTGGCCTCCACATCGGCCATCGTGTGCTGACGCCGGAGCTCTTCGATCATCTGCAGCGTGTGTCGCCACCCGCCTGATTGGTACGACTACGCCGCCTTGGAATGCAGACCGAAGGCGGCGCCCTGCGGATCTGTCGCGCTCAGCACGCGATCGCCACCCGGCACCTCGTTCGGACCGTAGAGGATCGTGCCGCCGTTGGCCTTGATGCGCTCCGCGGCCGTGTCAACGCTGGCGACGCGGAAGTAGATCAGCCAGTTCGGCGGCACGTTCGCCATCTGAGGCGGCCGGTTCATCATCCCGCCGATCATCCCGTGCGGCCGGTTGAACATCTGGTACTTCCCCATCGGCGTGTCCATCGACTCGGTTGGCTGCCAGCCGAAGACGTCCGCGTAGAACTTCATCGCGGCCGGCATATCGGTCGTCATCAGCTCGTGCCACGACGCGTCGCCCACTTCGGGTGCGCCTTCGGGTCGCTGTTCCGAGCTTGCCGGTTCGATGATGTAGAACGCGGCGCCCTGCGGATCCATCATCAGCTGCATGCGGCCGATGTCCGGGATCGCGATGACTTCCGTATGGGTGCGGCCACCGAGCCGTTTGATCTTCGCCACGGTCTCCTCGAGCTTCGGCACCCCCACATACATCGCCCAGAACGGCGGCGCCTTGACCTCTGGTGGCTTGGTCATCATCCCACCGATCGCCACATCACCGCTTCGATTGAACGCTGTGTAGGGGCGACCTGCGCCCGCGAACGGCTCCGTCTTCCAACCCACTACCTTCGTATAGAACGCTTCGGCCGCCTTCATATCAGTGGTCATCAACTCGTACCACAGTGGCCGGCCAAGCAAGGTCGATGTCGCAACTGCCATTGAACACCTCCAGCGACAGCGGGTTCCCTTTCGAATCCCCAGTCTGCCACGAACTGATTACGACGGCGCGACGCACCTCATGCGTGAGGTTGTCGTCGGCTCGGCGGAAAGATCCGACGCTGTTGGTGGTTGGTGGTTAGTGGTTACCAACCACTACTGGGTCCGCAGCGGAACATCGACCCGCGCCCGCGCGGCGCTGATGATGGCGAACCTCACGGCCAGGAACGTCACGACGCCCCACGCCGCGAGGGCCAGCAAACCGATGACGAGGAGCAGAAGCGGACGATCGAGTACCGAACCGAGCGCGGCAAGACGGGACATCGGCGCCTCGAGCGCGGCCACGCGGTCCAGCGGCTCGCGCAGACCGCCGACGGTCTGAAGCTGTGGTCCGAGATCTGAAACCGCCATCAGCCGGACGTCGAGTGACGACACGCGGTCGAGAGCAGGACGCAACGACGCGACGGCGTCGAGGCTTGGCTTCATCGCCGCGACGCTGCGCATCGGACCATCGAGCTGCGCCAGCGAGTTCATCGGCGTCTCGAGGGCGGCCACGCGCACCATCGGGGCGTTGAGCGCGGCGACCGACTGCATCGGCATATCGAGCGCGGCGACCCGCGTCATCGGGTCGCGAAGCGAAGCGACGCCCTGCAGCGTGGGACTCAACGCGGCAACCGCCTCGAGCGGCGCGCGCAGGTTGTTGACTCCCTGTAGCGCGGGGACGAGCACCGTCGTGCCGCGCGTGGATTCGCCAATCGCGGCGGTATTCGTACGGATGGTGTCGGCGCTGGCGTTGATGGCCGCCGTGTTCTGGCGAATCGTCATGACCGTCGAACATCCCGTCATGGTCACCGCCAGCAGAAGCGCGAACGCCTTTCTCATACTCATGTGTGCTCCTCAGTACCTGCCTACTCCTGCCCCTGCCCCCTGACCCCTGCCACCTGCCCCCTGCTGCGCAGCAATCACATCCGCCGCCTTCTCACCAATCATGTAGACCGCGCTTGCGATGAACAGCCCGGGCACACGCGGGAACACCGATGCATCAACAACGCGCAACCCTTCGACTCCGTACACTTTGAAGTCGCCGCTCAGCACGCCACCCCGGTCGCGCCGCCCGATTGGACAGCTGCACGATGCGTGATGCCCCCACGCATGGGCACGCACGAAGTCGCGGAGCGACTCTTCCGTCGGGTAATCGGCGCCCGGCATCTCTTCGACCAGACCGAGCGTTTGCTGCAGGCCAGCGGTCATCCGGCGCACCAGCGACACGCCTTTGACGACAGCCGTCAGGTCATCTCCCGAGGCGTCGGTACCGTCCTCGAAGTAGTTGAAGTTGATCACCGGGCGCACGCGCGGATCGCGCGACGACAACCTGACCGTACCTCCCGTGTTGTTCGTGTGACCTTTCAGGACGACCCACGTCAGGTAGTTGGGACGATCCCGAACGACGGCTGAGTACCCCGGTTTGTAACCGCGGAAATCGGCGACGAGCGCGTAGCAGAAGAGATCGGGGGACGGCTGACCGGCGGTCGAACGAGCGATCACACAGAGAGGAACGCCGTTGGTCGTGTAGATACCGCGCCGCTTCGATTTCCACTCTGCGTACTGTCTGTCGCTCTCAGTGAAAGTCGCGCCCCGCAGCATGTCCCACGGCTGTTCCATCCTGTTGACGACCGCGACCTCGTAGCGGTCCTGCAGATTCTTGCCGACCCGATCGAGCACCATGACCGGCGGAATCATGTGGCGCCGGAGCTCGGCTTCAGGGCCGATGCCGGACAGCATGAGCAATTGCGGGGTGTTGAACACGCCGCCCGCCAGAATCACTTCGCGACGCGCGCGAACCTGGCGCGCCTCGCCGGGCAGCTCGCTTGGCGTCGCGTGAGCCTGATAGAGGCGTTCGCCTTTCAGGTACTCCACGCCCACGGCGCGCTTCTGATCATCGAAGATCACGCGCGTGGCGAGCGCGTTGAGCTCGATCGTCAGGCGATCGGGATAACGCTTTCGTACCTCGAGAAGACGTTCGCGCGCTCCCACCCGCTGGTAATTCCGCGTGGTCATCGGCGTATAGCAGGCGCCGAACTCGTTCTCGGAGATGACGCGCCAGTCGTTCGGGTCGCCGAGGCTTTCCAGACGCGCAAGCGACGGCAGGCCGACTTCCTTCATGGCGTTGCGAATCGATGCAGCAAACAACCGGCGGACCTTTCCGTCGCGGATCGCCTCGGCCGGCGCCGCCTTCTCGATCGGCAGCCATCCATCGAAGCCATGACGGCTGGGGTTCACGCCGAGCTTGTGCCGGAAGCGCGCGACGCGGCGATGCCGGCAGTCCTCGAGGCGTTCGAAATACGCTCGCATCTTCTCCGCCCGCCACGAGGGATCGCCGGTCAAATCCGCAAGCTGATTCCAGTCGTCATTCGACGGGTACACAAAGATGAGCGCGTTGTGCGACGTGCAGCCGCCGAGTGTCCCCGCGCGCGGGTACCAGACACCGCCCTTGTCCGTCAGGTACTTCGGATCGCTCCGCTCCTTCGCGGGATCGCCGTAATGGTGGACGAAGAAATCCCATCGCATGCCCTCGTGTTCGGTCGCGAAGGGATGGAACGCGGGCACCTCGTATTGGACCGACGGTGGATCGCCTCCCGCCTCGAGGACAAACACCGAATAACCAGCTTCGACGAGTCGCGCGGCGACCGTTCCTCCTCCCGCGCCAGAGCCGACGACGACGAAATCGGCGGAGGTGCGAGGCTCCTCACCAGCCTGCACGGCGGGTTGCGGCGCGGACCCGGTCTCGAGCCGCGCGGACCTTGTCAGGTCCGCGAATCGCGGAATCCGCAGCCCCGGTAGGGCAAGCGCCGCCTTGAGCAGGTCGCGGCGCTTCACGGCAGCATCCCGCAGCGCATCAGAAGGTCTTCAGGAAGCCAATCAGTGCGCGCTTGTCGTCATCGCTGAGGCCCGGTTCCTCGGCGAAGTATGACGTGCCGAAATAGTGGCCCTTGTTGACGACGAGGTCCTTGCATTTGCTCACGGCGAGCATGTCATCCGCCAGATTGCCGAGGATGGTCGGCAGGTCGCTATGCGATTTCAGCTCCTCTCGGGTTCGTCTGATCAGCGTGAGGATCTTCTTGCGATGCTCTTCGCGTTCGGCCGGCTGCAGTTCGGACCCAAGCATGTCCATGTTTGTGATCAAGCCGATCGGCATCCCCTTCGGGAACGGGCCGACGTGGATCGAATAGCTGGTCCCTGCCACGAACGGAAACAGCTTCCGCGCCACGCCGACGAGCGGCATCAGGTAGTCCGGTATGTACCCCTCGGCGACATCAAGATAACTGTCGACCGTGATGCGGTCGATGATGCCGACACCTGGTCCTGACTGGTTGGCGAAGAGCGCGTCCTTCGGACGACGTTCGGGCCAGAGCATCTGTTCGATTGAGTCCTGGAACGACCGCATCCGCGATTCGACATCCGGCTGCGGCTCGAAGCGGCCAACCGTGTTGTTCTGAAGAAACGGCGCTGTCGACCAGAGGCTCACGAGGGACGCCGGCCGGATGAATCCGCGACCACCGGCCGGCAGCGCATAGTCGTACTCCGCCCCCGTGAATGGATGGCGCACTTTGATGGAGCCGGCCGACGGGAGCTGCTTATACGACTGCGAAGAGAAGTTGTCCCAGATGTTGCCGGCGATCGCGTTGGTCGCCAGCGGACTGCAGGCGTTGATGCCGAGCAGCGTGATCGGAACACGCAGCTCGTTCGAGAGGTAGTTGTCCTCCAGAAAGTGGTCATCCACCACCTGCCGACGCATCTCCGTCTTGAACGCGTCGGTCTTCGTCCAGGTCCAGTACTGGTTCCACGCGGTCAGGTAATCGGGGCCGTTGGCACGTTCGAGATCGAGGCCGGCAGGCAGCGCCGGCAGCTTGCTCGAATGGCAGCGGGCGCAGCGGTCCGCGAACACTTCCTTGCCGCGCGTCAACGCCGCCGGGGTTTCGGTGAGGTACTGCGCGGCGCCAGGTGCATCGCGCAGATGATGCGGGTTCGTGCTGGCCAGGAAGAACCGCGCCATGTCCGGCGTCCGCAGCTCGGTCGCACGCCAGTAAACCGAATTCTTCACGGCCGTCTCGATTGGGATCGGCGTAATCGGCTTTCCGCCGATGACAGCGCGGAAATGCAGCAGCCACTCTTCGCTGAACAGGCCGATGTTGAGATACACCCGATTCAGCGCGCCGAGCGCACCAACCGAATCGGAGCCGTCCTTGAGAACCCTCGGCGTCCAGACGGTTCCGGGCCAGGCGAAGAATTGCGCCAGCGGGTCGTCCGGCCTGACGAACTCGTTGAACTGTTTGTTGAGCCGCTCGCCGCCGGCGATCGATTCGCGTCCCCACTTCCGCGCCAGCCCCATCCGTGGCGCGAGGTAGTAGACGGCGTTCATCGTGCGCGGATTGTTGATGCTATCGGTCGAGACGAGCGAGGTGTCGAGCGTGCCGGGACGAGAGACGTGAAGTGCCTGATAGAACAGGCTCTCCTCGTTGTCGGTCCCGCGCCAGTTGAACACGCGATCCCACCAGAAGTACTGCGCGCCGACATTCGCGCTGAGGTTCTCCCACTTCGGCGCGTCGGCATCGGCGGGCGGGCGAATCGGATTCGGTCCGACGTGACAGAACGCGCATGACATGCCGACGCGATACGGCCGGACGAGATCGCGATCGAAGTAATACGTCGGATCGTTATAGAAGCGCTGGGCATCCCAGCGTTGCCGCGCCTTCTCGTCGAAATCCGGGTTTGGCAACAATCGAAGGCCGACGATACCGGTCGGCTCACCGTAGTAGGAACCGACAGGGACCGTCGATCCGCGTGCGCCAACCGCAACGCCAGGGTATTTGACCGCATCGGCGAACGGATCCGGTGGACACGCAGGGTCGCGGACATCGAGCCAGAGACCAAACCGATTCGGCTCGGGGCCGGTTGCCTCTTTAAAGCACGGTTCGTTGACCAGACCGAGATATTCCCACCGATTGTGACGACCGTACGCCGCCTTGTAGTCACTCGTCGGCGGATGCGACGAAATCGTCTTGAGCAGATCGAAGGTGCCGAGACTGTCTACGGTCAATCGATCCCATAGCCGGTCGTTGCCGCCGGTCCAGACCATCCACATGTTCCGCCCTTCGATCTCGGACTGCGAGAGCTTCGGCAGCGGATTGTTGAAATCCATGTCGCGGAAATAATCGGGCGTTGGCACGACGAACTTCTCGGGCGTGACGCCTGCGCGCATCGCTTCGTCTTTGACCGTGCCGGGGCGCGGGTCGCGAGGACCGCAGCTGAGAACGTTGACAGCGATGACGACCGCGCAGAGTACAGCTGCGCCCCGAATCATTCGATACGCTCCTTCGGAGTGGAGAGAACAACCGTAACGCAACCTCGCAAATTAGGAAAGCACTCGATGCACTCGATGCACATAATTTCTCGCGACGTGAGTGGAAAGAGTTGTCAGCTCTCACTGCGCTCGCTAGCATGCGTTCATGCCTGACATTCTCTTCGAACCAATCAGGTTCAAGAACCTGACCGTCAAGAACCGCATCTTCCGATCGAACATCTCGGGCCGCTTCGACAACTACGACGGATCGGGCAACCAGGCACGCATCAACTGGGAGACCAAGTTCGCGCGCGGCGGCGTCGGCGCGATCGTGTCGTCATTTGTCCCCGTCCAGATCCGCGGGCGCATCATGCCGAACTACGCGACCATCGATCGCGACGAGCGGATTGCCTTCTGGCGGACGGTCGGCGAAGCGGTTCATCAGCACGATTGCAAGTTCATCATGCAGCTTAGTCACGGCGGCCGGCAGCGTGACGTGCCGGGAATCGAATATCCGGGCCCGGGACTCAGCTCCACCAACGACGCGGATCCGCTCCACGGCTTCGAGTGCAAGGCGATGACGCTCGACGACATCCACGAGACGGTCAATGCCTTTGCGGAAGGGGCGCGCCGCGCCCGGGAGGCAGGACTCGACGGCGTCGAGCTGCACGGCGCGAACGGTTACCTGATCACGCAGTTTCTCAGCTCCGCGATCAACGACCGGCACGACGAGTACGGCGGGTCGCTGCAGAACCGCGCCCGCTTCGTGCTCGACATCGTCAAGGCGATCCGGAAGGAGGTCGGCAGCGACTTCCACCTGCAGATGAAGATCAGCGCCGAGGAACACAACAACGCGCTCGCGTTTCTGAAATTCGAGGGGCGCGGCAACACGGTAGAGGACTCCATCCAGGTATGCCGATGGCTGGTGGATGCTGGCGTCGACGCCATCCACGTCTCGACGGGCAGCTCGTTTCCACACCCGATGAACCCGGCTGGTACCGATCTGCCGCTCGATGTGCTGTCGCAGACCTACGAGCAGCTCCTTTCCAGTGGGTCGCATACCCTGCGGAACCTGCTGCTTTTCCGCGGCGTGATTACGGGTCCGCTCTTCAAGCACCAGTGGCTCGCGGCCGGCGTGTCTCCGGAGCGCATCGAGGGGCTGAATCTGCCGGATGCCCGAAAGATCAAGCAGGCTGTGACCGTGCCAGTGCTCTGCACCGGCGGATTTCAAACGGCTTCCGTTATCCGAAGCGCCATCACGCGGGGCGACTGCGATGCTGTCTCCATCGCCCGGCCCCTCGTCGCCAACAACGACCTGGTCAAGCAGTTCGCCGCCGGCAAGGATCGCGCGGACAAGCCCTGCACCTACTGCAACAAGTGCCTGGTCCACGTCGTCGAGCACCCGCTGGGCTGCTATGAAGAAAGCCGCTTCGCGAGCCGAGACGAGATGATGGCGCAGGTGATGTCGGTCTTTTCGCCTCCACCATTCTCATGAACTATCGGTTCTCGATCGATTCCCGCCGCGACCGCGTCGCGATCGGGATCGCGGCGGTCGTCTTCGTCATCGGGCTCTGGGTGGCCGTTTCGATCGGCACGGACCGTCCGACGACCTACGAGTCGATCACCGATCACTTCAAGTACGGCTCGATCGGCAGCGAACCTGGCGTGTCGCTCTTGAGGCCGGTTGGCGGCGTCCTGCCGCCGATGTCGGTATTCACCGCGCTGCCGTCGATTTGCCCCGAGAAGCTGCCTGGCGGCTATGCATCGTTGGGCTTCGTGTTCGAGCCGAATCACGCCCTTCCGATTGGCGTCTCACGACGGCGGCGGCTCGGCATCGATCAGGTTGGTCTGAATTGCGCGGTGTGCCACACCGGCACCGTTCGGGACTCTCCACGAGCGGAGCCGCGGATCGTTCTCGGGATGCCAGCCCACCAGCTCGACCTGCAGCGCTTCGTCGAATTCGTCCTCGAATGCTCGCTCGACAATCGGCTGACAGCGGATGCGGTCCGCGGCCGGCTGGCGCGAGACGATGTGTCGATCTCCCTTTTTGAACGGACGTTGCTGCGATTCGGCCTCGTCGATCGGCTGAAGCTTGTGACGCTGAATCTGCGCAACCGCATCGCTCCGATCCTCGGGAACGCGGTGCCGCGATGGGGCCGTGGCCGCGTGGACACGTTTAATCCGTACAAGGCGATCCAGTTCAACTGGCCTATCGATCGTCTGCCTCACGAGGAGTTGATCGGGGCGTCGGACTTTCCGTCGCTGTGGAATCAGAAGCCGCGCGAAGGTCTGCATCTGCATTGGGACGGCGACAACGACTCGGTAGATGAGCGCAATCTCAGCGCGGCGCTGGGCGCCGGCGTTACGCCGGTCACGGTGGATCACGACTCGATCAAGCGCGTGCGCGACTGGATCTGGACGTTGCCGCCTCCAAGATATCCGTACTCGATTGACGCAGCACTGGCGGCACGCGGGGCCTCTCTCTACGGCCAGTTCTGCATCGCATGCCACGCCGATCATCGCTTCCGGGAGGGGACGCGCGCGGCCGAAGCCACGCGTGTGGGTCTGGTCGAAGACATCGACCGCATCCGTACGGATCGTCATCGTCTCGATTCGTACACGGATGTGTTCGCCGCCAACCAGTACGCCCTGTATCCGGAGTCGGAATACCGGTTCACGCACTTCCGCAAGACGCGCGGGTACGCCAACCATCCGCTCGATGGCATCTGGGCCCGCGCGCCGTATCTGCACAACGGCTCGGTGCCGACCCTGCTCGATCTGATGAACGCACCGGGCGAACGGCCGAAGACGTTTTATCGCGGCTATGACGTGTACGACCAGACACGTGTCGGTTTCGTGTCGAACGTGGCCGAAGAGAAGGGGCGCATGTTCTTTCAATACGACACGTCGATTCCAGGCAACGGCAACGGCGGCCATGAATACGGGACCATGCTTCCGTCGTCCGACAAACTGGCCATCGTTGAATATTTGAAAACTTTCTGACATGGGGGCAGGCCACTGGTTTTCACGCGTCGTCTGGCTCGGGATTGTCTGCAACCTGGCGCTTGCGGTGCCGACGCTGCTCGCGCCGGCGCAGACGATGGCGCTGACGCGTATGCCGCCGGCATCGCCGCTGCTCTGGCCGCAGTTTTCGGCGCTGCTGCTGATCCTGCTCAGCATCTTCTATATCCCCGCGGCACTCGACTTCGCGCGCTATCGGATTACCGCGTGGTGCACCGTCGGCTCACGTCTCGCGGGCGTGGTCTTCTTCGTCGGATTTCAGCCGGCCGCCTATCACGTGCTCGGCTATTTCGATCTGGTGTTCTTCGTTCCGGAGGCGGTGCTGCTGACGCTGGCCCTCAGACACCTTGATGTTCATGACCGAACTGCTGCAGCAAATCGCCCACTCGAGCAAATTTAGGCGGCTGGCTCCGATTGCCGGCGTCGCCGCAGTCGTCCTGCTGATCGGCGGCCTGTTCACGTACACACACTTCTTCCGCACGGAGCCGGTGCCATTCTTTGCGTCCGAGGAAGATCACTTCCTGTTCGGATCGATTGGGACGGAAGAAACCGACGGGATCCCGTACTGGATCTGGCTGGTGCTGCCCAGGCTCTTCCCTGAATATCTACCCGCACCGGGCGGCTACGCATCCCTCGGAATGCTCTCGAAAGACGGACACGAGATGCCGATCGGCCTCTCGAAAGTACGCATCGGCTTCGAGCGCGTCGGCATCAACTGCGCCGTCTGCCATACCGGCAGCTATCGCCTGCATCCAGGGGACCCACCCACGATCGTGCCGACGGCGCCGGCGCATCAGATGGCGCCGCAGCTGTACGTGCGCTTCCTGATCGCGTGTGCATCGGATCCGCGGTTCACCGCCGACAACATCATGGCGGAGATCGCGAAGAACTACTCGCTGTCTGCAGGCGATCGGCTTGCGTACCGGATGATCATCCCGTTCACGCGACGCGCCATCCTTCGACTGAAGCAGCAGGACACGTGGATGGACAGCCGGCCCGACTGGGGCAAGGGCCGCATCGATCCGTTCAATCCCGTCAAGTTCCGCACACTGCAGCAACCAATCGACGCGACCATCGGCAACTCCGACATGCAGCCCGTGTGGAACCTCAACGCCCACGCCGGCTACGTGTACCACTGGGATGGATTGAACACGAACCTTCAGGAGGTCGTGCTCTCTTCGGCCATCGGCGACGGCGCAACGATGAAGTGGGTGGACCGCGACTTCAGCCGGTGGAGCGACACCGACCCGCACACGATGTCGAGTCTGCGCCGGATCCAGAACTACATCGGCACGGTGAAACCGCCGGTCTATCCGCTCTCTATCGATGCGACACTCGCGGCAGCGGGTGCGGCGGTATTTCAGGGAGCGTGCGCATCGTGTCATGCGCCTGGCGGCGCCCGCACGGGGACGCTCATCGACGCCGCCGAGGTCGGGACCGATCCGCACCGCATCGCGATGTGGACGGCGCCATCCGCTGTCGCCTACAACGCATACGGCGAGGGCTACGCCTGGAAGTTCTCGCACTTCCGCAGCACCAAAGGCTACGCGTCGGTTCCGCTCGATGGACTCTGGATGCGGGCGCCGTACCTCCATAACGGATCGGTGCCGACGCTTGCCGATCTTCTCGAGCCGATCGAGCAGCGCCCACGTCTTTTCTGGCGCGGCTACGACGTGTTCGACGGAACCCGAGTTGGATTTGATTCGTTCAGCGCTGAAGCAAAACGCCTCGGGACGGCGTTCGACGTTTCACGCCCGGGCAACAGCAACGCCGGGCATACTTACGGCACGACGTTGCCCGCCGACGCAAAGCGCGCCCTCCTTGAATACTTGAAATCACTCTGAACGATCCGAACGATTCGAGTCGACGCTCGTCATTTAGCCTCCATGACGCGCCCGCGGGAAGCCCGCCGGGCACGATTGACGTAACGGGTGGGCGGGTTTATACGTATCCGGGCGGATATTTCGGAAAGGATCGTAGAGGCGGACCTTCAGGTCCGCCTGTGGGGGCCGACCTGAAGGTCGGGCTCTACAAAAAGGAGAAGCGATGGCCAACATCACCTTGAGGGTGAACGGACGCGCGCACACCGTGAACGTCGAACCCTCGACGCCGCTACTCTACATTCTTCGCAACGATCTCGGCCTGCAGGGGCCGCGGTTCGGCTGCGGTCTTGGCCAGTGCGGGGCGTGCACGGTCATCATCAACGGCACCGCGGTGCGCTCGTGCGTCACGCCGACCTCGAGCGTCAAAGGCGAAGTGACCACGCTGGAGGGCCTCGCACAGGACGGCAAGCTGCATCCGCTGCAGCAGGCGTGGATTGCGGAGCAGGTGCCGCAGTGCGGCTTCTGCCAGAACGGCCAGATCATGACGGCCAAGGCGATGCTCGACAAGAACCCGCACCCGACCGACGAGCAGATTCGCGAAGGCATGTCGCGGACGCTGTGCCGCTGCATGACCTACTACCGCATTCAGGCCGCCATCAAGCGCGTCGCAGGAGGGAATGTATGAACGTCGAAAAGATCCTCCTCGAAAACAGTGCGTCGCCGAGCCGCCGCGAATTTCTGAAGACCTCCGGCATGCTCGTCGTCGGCTTCAGCGCCGCCGCTGTCGGGGGGCCGTTCGCCGCCCAGGCAGGCGCGCAGGCCGCGCGCGGCCTCTATCCCGATCCCGACTATCACCAGCTGGATTCGTGGATCGTCATTCATCAGGACAATACCGCGACCTTCTACGTCGGCAAGACCGACTGCGGACAGGGAACCGGTACCGCGTTCCGCCAGATGATGTCCGATGAACTCGACATCGCGTTCAAGGACACGACCTGCGTCATGGGCACGACCGACATCACCGTCGACCAGGGCGGCTCCGGCGGCTCCGACGCGATTCAGGTCGACGGGTGGCCGATGCGCCGTGTTGCCGCCGAGGCGCGCCGCGTGCTGCTCGACATGGCGTCCCAGCGCTTCGGGGTGCCGGTCGCGGGTCTCGCCGTTGCTGACGCGGTCATCACCGTCAAGGCGGATCCGTCGAAGCGAATCACCTACGGCGAGCTGATTGGCGGCAAGCGGTTCAACGTTGCGTTGACAGGCGCCAACATCGACGCGACCACCGGCATTGCGAAAGTGAAGCCGGTGCAGGAACTGAAAATGGTCGGTCAGTCGCCGCAGCGCTACGACATCCCGCCAAAGATCGATGGGACGTTGAAGTGGGCCGTCGACGTGAAGCTGCCCGGAATGGTCCACGCGCGCAACGTGAAGCCACCATTCGCCGGCGCGAAGCTGATGAGCATCGACGAGGCCTCCGTCAGAAATCTTCCAGGCTTCGTGAAGGTCGTCAGCAAAGGCAATTACGTTGCGGTCGTCTGCGAACGCGAGGAGCAGGCGATTGCGGCGGCAAAGCAGGTGAAGTGCAACTGGCAGAAGCCGGCAACCGCGCCGTTCCCGGCATCCGCGGACTTGTTCACTTACATGCGCGGCGTCGCGCCGAAATCGAGTCAGACGCCAAACACGATCGGCAACGTCGACGCCGCGTTCACCGGTGCCGCGAAGGTCGTCGAAGCCGAATACGAAATCCCGTTCCAGGGACACACCGCCATCAGCCCCGCGCATGCGGTCGCCGATCCGTCCAACGGGCAGATGACGATCTATTCCAACGACATGAAGTCCTACGGAATGCGCAACGGCGTTGCGACGTTCCTCGGCATGCCGCGAGAACAGGTACGGGTCATCTGGATGGAAGGGCCGCAGGGCTACGGGCGTACGGCTGCGGACGATGCGGGCTTCGAGGCGGCGTACATCGCAAAGGAGCTGGGCCGTCCGGTCCGCATGCAGTGGACGCGTGCCGAAGAGCAGGGGTGGGACACCAAAGGCCCGGCGTTCACGTTCAAGATCCGCGGCGCGCTCGACGCGCAGGGAAACATGACGGCGCTCGATTACGCCGCGCGGTCGTGCGACTACAACCACCTCGGATACAACGAGCCCGACACTGTGCTCATCGCGCAGCTGATGGGGCAGCGGAAGGCCATGCCTGCGGCCGGCAGTTCCGCGTTCCCGAACGACATGTACGCCATTCCGAACCGGCGCACGCTGCTGGAGGTCGTAGGCCTGCCGCTGATCTGGGAAACGCCGATCCGCACGGGCAACCTCCGCGATCCGAACGGACCGCAGTCGACGTTCGCCGCCGAATCGTTCATCGACGAGATGGCAGCAACCGCGAAGGCGGACCCGGTCGAGTTCCGCATGCGGATGCTGACGGCCGCCAACGCCGATGACAACGGCTTCAGGCGGGCCCGTTCGATCGCGGTACTCAAGGCCGCGGCCGAGAAATTCGGCTGGCAGCCGCGCGCGGCGCCGAACCCGGCACGCCGCAACGGCGACATCCTCACCGGCCGAGGTGTCGCCTACGCATTCCGCAATCAGACCGTGGTCGCCGAGATGGCGGAAGTCGAAGTGAATCGGAAGACGGGCCGCGTCTGGGTGAAGCGGCTCGTGTGCGCGCACGACTGCGGGCTCGTCATCAACCCCGAGGGGCTGCGCCGCACAATCGAAGGCGGCATGATGCACTCGATCAGCCGCGCCCTCTACGAAGAAGTGGCCTTCGACAACGAGAAGGTACTCAGCGTGGACTGGGCGTCACATCCGTCGCTCACCCACATGGACACCCCGGCGCAGATCGACGTCGTGATGGTCAATGGCGATCCGAATCCGAATCGGCCCGACCTGCCGCATTACGGCGCCGGCGAAACGTCGTGCAAGCCGATGATTGCGGCCGTGGCCAACGCGATCTTCGATGCGACCGGTGTGCGCCTCCGGCGCGTGCCGTTCAGGAAGGAGCGGGTACTCGCCGCGCTCAACGCCGCGAACGTGTGATCTACGGATTCCTCGAGACTCCCGTCGGACGCCTGCTGGTCGCTCGTGACCCGGAAGGCGTCCGGCGAATCCATTTCCGGCCGCACAAACCCGCCGCAGGATGGGAGCGACACGACCGCGCCTTCGAAGATGTCAGCACACAGTTGAGGGAGTATTTCGAAGGGCGCCGGCGCGCCTTCGAGCTGCCGCTTGCGCCAGAGGGCACGCCGTTCCAGATACGCGTCTGGAACGCGCTGCTTGAAATTCCGTACGGCGAAACCATTTCCTATGGTGAGCTCGCCGCGCGCATTGGGGATCGGTCGGCGTCACGCGCGGTGGGTCTGGCCAACGGCAGCAACCCGCTGCCGATCGTGATCCCCTGTCACCGTGTAATCGGATCGGATGGAAAGCTGACCGGCTACGGCGGTGGGCTGCCGATCAAGCAGCAGTTGCTCACCCTCGAGCGCGGCGCCCTATGGTGAAGAACAAGCCGCCTTCTCGACCGAGCGTCCACATCCAGCCAAGTTGCGCGAGCCACCCCTCAAACGTCCAGTTGTCGTGCGCCGGAGCAAACAGATCATCTGGTTCATCGCCGAGCACCGCGCTCGGGTAGCTCCTCACGAACTCGACGTTATTCTCCGCAAACCAACGCTGCACCTCGGCAAGCGTGTGGCGGTGTTCCTCCGGGTGCAGATATTGATCGCGCAGCCACGCATCGCGCCGCGCAGGCTCGGCCGCGCGGTCGCGTAATACCGGGTCGAACGGCACGAAGCGAAATCGCGACAGCTTCGCTGCGAGACGTCGCACGCGTGACGGGATGCGAGCGAACGCGTTATAGACGCCGACGACGATTATCCCGCCGGGGCGCGCCAGCGTCGCCAGTTCGGCGAACGACGCCCGCGGATTGGGCGTGTGATGCAGCACGCCGGAGCAGTAGACGACGTCGAACGCGCCGTGCTTCAAGCCGGCATGACGGATGTCGGTCTCGACGAACATCACACGTTGGAGCCCAAAGCGTCGGGCCGCCGCTTGGCCAGGCAACAGCGAGGCACGCGTCAGGTCTGCGCCAATGACAAGGCGGTCGCCGCGCGCCAGATAGAGCGCCATCTGGCCGGTTCCGCAGCCAATCTCCGCCACGAGGGCATCGTATGGGATCGCCTGATCGAGCAGACGCGCGAAGCGGTTGCGGTCCCCCCGTCGCCGGAGCGTCTGCAGGGTGTCGAGCGGTGCATAGCCGGGAAACGGCGCCTGCTCGTAAAAACGGCGGACCGCCTCGGTGCGGCTATCCATCCCTCAAAATATGGCGTAAATAAACGGGGCCAGCGCCTCCACCGTCGTCGCGAGGATCAGGATCAACCCGAAGACGCACATGAAGACCGCCAGCGGCACAAGCCAGCGCTTGCCCGAGTCACTGCGCCACAATCCGCGAGCGAGATCCGCAATCGATCCGCCGGCGGTCACCACCATCGTCACGCGGCGCCGGATACCGCTGCGTGTGGCACGCATTCCAATTCCTCCTCGAGCCGACGCGGCCGGGCAGAGCCGCGTTTGGTGACCATCACGGATCCCGCCACGAGGACGTCGATACCGCAGCGCCGGAATGTCGAGTAACCCTCGAGCGCGCGGTTCACGATCGGTTCTCCCGCGATGTTGAACGACGTATTGAGCAGCACGGGAATCCCTGTCCGCCGGCCGTACGCCTCGAGCAGCCCGTGCATTCGCGGCGCCATCGCGCGCTCGAGCGCCTGCACACGCGCGGAGCCATCGATGTGCGTCACCGCCGCAAGCGGGTTTCGCCATTCGGGCCGCACGGGAAACACTCCCGACATGAAGCGCGCCAGGCGAAGACCGCCGGGCGGCAGATCGAAATAACGCCCGGCCGATTCCGCGGTCACGACCGGCGCGAACGGCCGAAACTCCTCCCGGAATTTGATGTCCCGATTGAGCCGGTCGCGCATCTCGACCGAGTGCGGAGCGGTCAGGATGCTGCGATGGCCCAGCGCCCGCGGTCCGAACTCCGACGCCCCCTCCATCCATCCGACGACGCGGCCCGCGGCAAGCTCGCCGGCCACCCGATCGAGCAGGACGGCCTCGTCGAGCTCCTCGACAACCTGGCCATCCTCACGCGCCGCGCCCGCGAGCTCCTGCGGATGGACGCGCGGCCCCCAGAACGGATGATCGGGAATCTCGCGGTCGGGGTTTCCGAAATAAATGCGATCGGCGTAGAGCGCCGCACCCAGCGCGCAGCCGGCATCACCGGGTGCGGGCGGAACGAACACGCGATCGAAGCCGGACTCGGAAAGAATCCGTGAGTTCGCCACACCGTTCAGCGCGACGCCACCACCCAGACAAAGGTCGCGCAGGCCGGTCTCGCGCTGGAGCGCCCGCGTGAGGTCGACGAGTGTTTCCTCGAGCACGCACTGGACGCTGGCCGCGCAGTCGGCGAAGCGCCGGCCGTCGGCGGTCGCGAGATCGATTGGCTCGAACGAACTTCGCGGCGGCCCGAACAGATCGATGAACTTCGCGGAATACGAGCGCGCGGCGGTAGTGTGGTATTCGAAGTACTCCGGCGCGAGCGTGAAGGCACCATCCGGTGTTCGACGAATCAATTTCCGCACTTGCCCGGTCATCGTCGGACGGCCGTAGGCGGCGAGTCCCATGACCTTGTACTCGTCCTCGTTGACGGCGAAGCCGAGATATGCGGTGAACGTCGAGTAGAGCATTCCGAGCGAATGCGGATAGCGGATTTCGCGCAGCAGCGCAATCGCGGCGCGTCCATCGTCGCGGCGCTCGCCCGCACCGACGGTCAGCGTCGCCCACTCGCCCACGCCGTCGGCGGTCAGAATCGCCGCGTGGCGGGAAGGCGAAGTCAGAAATGCCGTGGCGGCGTGTGATGCGTGGTGCGACGTGAAGAATATTTTCGACCGCGGAACGCCGAGGTGCGACGCGATGATGCCGCGCACCCACACCTTCTCTCCCAGCGAGTTCTTGATGGCGTGCGGAAATGACCGCCACGAGTGGGGAAACGATCGCAGCGCGCAGGTGAGGATGCGTTCGAACTTCAGCATGCTGCGTTCGTAGAACACCACCGCATCGAGCTCCTCCGCGTCGACGTGCGCCTCGTCGAGGCACCACTCGATCGCACCCAGTGGGAAGCTCGCGTCGTTCTTGTGCCGGGACAATCGTTCTTCCTGAACCGCACATACGGGAACGCCGTCGATGACGAGCGCGGCGGCGGCATCGTGGTAGTGGGCCGAAATCCCGAGGATCTTCATCTCAGTAGAGACTTGTCGGGGACTCGAGATGTTCGCGTGGGATTGGAACCCAGCCGCGCACCTCGCGTCTCTCGGCGCGTTTGGCGAGCCACGCAAACGGGGGGATGAGGACGAAGTACTGGAGCAGCAGGATCGCGGAGCCGATGACTCCTGCCACGACGGCGGCAACGCGCAGGTATCGTTTCCATAGCCGGCTCGCTCGCGCCCGCCACACGTGGCGCTGGTACGAAGCGGGTGAAATACGCGCCAGCTGCGTGTGGGTGTAGTTCATGTGAAAGACTTCATCTCGCAGAATGTCCTCGAAGATCGCTCGAGTCGACGGATCGTCGTCGACGATTTCGCGATAGATGGCGAAGCGGCCTGCTGCCGCCTTTTCGGCAACGTGGAGAAACGCGAGGAGCCGATAATCCGGTTCCCCGTCGATGCGCAGGTCGTCGAGGCCGTGGCCGCCGGGCAGCGGCGTCGCGTCGAAGAGACCGTTCCAACGCGTCGGGCGCGTGCGCAACAGCGCGGCGCTTCGTCGACGAAAGAGATCCGCATGATGCAGCTCGTCGATCGCATGCGCGAGATACAGACGACGCAGCAGCGGATCGGGTGTCAGCTCCGCCGCGCGCAGGATGTCGCGCCCGCCATCGCCTTCCACCTCGCCGAACGCAATCAGCTTTCGGACTCTACGATCGAAGTCGCCCCAGACCCAGTGATGCACCGGCCGCAGCATCCGATCGATAAGCGCTCCGAGCGAAGCAGACATCTCGAAAGACGCGAGGGTAGCATAGCGTCGGCGTCACTTTGACCGGCCTCGAGTCTGCTCTGTCTCGTCGCTCGCGATCCGAAAATTCAGTTACACGTTTCGTCGCTGAGCTGGTCGTTGCCGCGATCGGAATCGCGTGTCTCGCGATCGCACTCGGGGCGAATCAACGCTGGCTCGATCAGCATTTCTTGCCGTCATTTCTGTGGCCACGTCACTGGTTCACGCTGATGGCGACTTCCGTGCGTATTGGCCTCGCGGCGCTTGGCGCGTGGATCGTGACCGACGCGCGTCGGCGGATCGGACGCGTCGCTCAACGGGCCCCGTCGCTGGTACTGCACAGCGCCCTTGCGGTTGTCCTCGCGCTCGTCGCCGCGGAGGTGGCGCTGAAATACGTGAAGCTGCAACCTGGCGAATGGCTCTTCCCCGACGAAGAGCCAAGGCGACAACCGGATTCCCGCCTTGGCTGGATATTTGTACCGTCGCGAACCGGGCACATGTCGATTGGCGGCCGCGACATCACGTACACGTTCGACGTGCACGGCTATCGGGTCGCCACTCTCGACGCACCCGTTGATCTGCAGCGGCCGACCATTCTCTTCGCGGGCGAATCGGTGATGGTCGGCGAAGGGCTGAAGTGGGAGGAAACGATCCCGGCCCAGGTCGGCGCCGCGCTCGGCATGCAAAGCGCCAACCTGGCGGTCCACGGGTACAGCACCGATCAGTCCTATATGCGACTCGAGGCGGAGCTGCCGCGCTTCAAACGGCCGGTGGCGATCGTCACGCTGTTCATGACCGCGCTGTTCGGACGGAATCTCGACCGCGACCGGCCGTCGCTCGGACCCGGACTCGCGTGGCGGCCGGCACGGCCGCGGGCGCGGCTTCCGTCGCTGCTTCAGATGTTCGTACCGTATCGAAGCAGCGGAGCGATCGCGACCGGTGTGTACCTGACACGTGAGGTGCTTCACGCCACTGCGACCACGGCACGTGCACACGGCGCCATGCCGATCATCGTCGTGCCACAGTTCGGCGACGACGATGCGCGCGATCAAGCGCTGCGTCGCAGCATCTTCGACGGAACGGGTTTGTCGTATGTCTTCGTAGAGATCGATCCCGCATGGCGCATCCCGTGGGATCGCCATCCCGATGCCCGGGCGGCGCACCGAATCGCCGATGCGGTTGTGACTGCGCTCCGCGATTCGAGCGGTGTTAGGCACCCACTCGAATGAGTTGGCCGGGTGATATGCCGATCAAGACAGCCAACAGTTCCGGAACCAGCGGCTGCAGATCCGAATGGCGATTTCCCTTCGCGACGAGTACAACCACTGCGATGTCGAACCGGTTAATGTCTTGCTGAAACGACAGATTACGATCAACGGTCAGAAACACATCGAACTCGGGCTCTGCCAAGGCGAGGAGTTCGCCGTTCTTCTTGCTCGCCCAGCCCATCTCGGGCACGGTTCGGGCCTGATGTCCGACCAAGTCGCCTTTCAGACGCCTGGGCAGACACTCATCCAGCAGGATTCTCACGAGCGAGCAATGCCTGCTTGGCCTGTTCCAAGGCCGCAACCGCTTGTTCTCGCGTTACGGTCGGGAAATCTTCAAGGAAGTCCCCGAGGGAATCGCCGGCTTCGAGGTAGTCGAGGAGCGTCTGAAATGGAACGCGGGTCCCGACGAACACGGGCGTGCCGCCCATGATTTCCGGATCGCTGTGAACCACTGCCACGTCGTTATTCATCCGTAGCTCCAGATTGAGGATACCTCGCTTCGTGATGTGCCTAACGCCGTTGAGCCGCGGCCAGAGGCCGCTGGCTGCAACAGCGAGCCCGGCACGAAACGCGTACTAGCTCCAGGAAAGTTCGAGATCCGCTCCCACGAAGCGCGTGTAGGCGCGCGCCGCGTCGGTGATTGCCGCGACCTCCTGTTTGTCGAGCGACGCGAAGGAGCAGCGTTCACGACCGTGCGAAAAACCTGTCGGAATCTATGCCCGTATTCGACTGACTGCACAGAACCAACATCGGCTGATTCGCCTGTGCGAAAAACAAGTGTTTCTCGCACGCCTGTGATTCTGTTCAGAGAGGTTGGTGAGCGAGAATGCCAGGTGTCTTCAGCCGCTCTCCGGCAAACAATTGGAGATCACGACCAAGCGTCAGCGCGGTGCATTCGATTGGCCCGGCGCCGACGGCTGCATGCCGTGTCAGGCCGCCTTGTCGAACAAACCAATCTCATTCCGAGAGCTTCATCCTGCCAAAGGCAGACTGAGCGTCTGGAATCTGCCTGAACTCGTCCCAGATGACGTCGCTAGTCAGCCATGCGGTGAATACGGTTTCGGCGGGACGCTCCTCCGCGGCAGTGGCAAGCCAGGTCACTGCGCTTTCACGTTCGCCCAGCCCGGCGTGAATCAACGCGAGGTAGTAAGCCGAGACCACCTCGCGATCGCGGCGTCCTTGTAGTTCCCGCAGGATCGTTCGTGCACGTTCGGAGTGACCGGCTGCACCACATGCAAACGCGAGATACGCATCGGCCGCCGTCGGGATACCGGCTGTTTCGAAGGAGCGAATCGCCGCGTCGAATGATCGGGCCTGGCACTCGACCATCCCTTTGACGAGATGCGCCCAGCCAAAATGCGGATCCAATTCAAGACAACGGTCGCAGTAGCTGCGGGCTCTCGTGAAATCTCTCGCGTGGTAATACGCCCACGCGGCAGTCTCGAGAAAGAGAGGGGCAATCGGATCGAGCTCCACTGCGCGCTCGACTTCCTGCACCGCGCTCTGGTGACGACCCGCCGCGGTCAGGTAGAAGGCGTAGGCTTGATGACTCATGGGCGCATTGGCCTCCAGCGCAACCGCTTGCAGACTGTGGTGGCGTGCCGCTGGCCAGTCCCGGTCATAAAACACAGAGCCGACAGCCAGCGCGCTATGGGCTTCACCGTTCGTAGGATCAAGTGAAAGCGCTTGATAGGCAGATGCCCTGGCTTTCGGCGCGACCACTGCCGCAGGCATTCGGCCCCCAGCGGGCCCGAGCTGTAGATGCAATTGCGCCATTGCCGCATGAGCGGGAGCGTAGGTGGGATCCAGCTTCAACGCTTGTTCGAGCGACTCCTGACACCTCCGCGCGCCTTCCGCGGTGAAGCGATTCCAGTGAAAACGCGCAAGCAGCAGGAGATTGTAGAGATCGACCCGGTCGGTCGAACGCTTCAGCAGCCGTTCTCGCTCGCCGCCAAGCAGTTCGACTTCCAGCCGCTCGACAATCGCGAGCGCGATCTCGTCCTGAATGGCGAAGACATCCGCGAGCCCGCGTTCGAACCGTTCAGACCAGATGGGAAAGCCATCGGCGACGCCAATGAGTTGCACGGCGATTCGCAGTCGGTCGCCCGACTTCCGCACACTGCCTTCCACTACATGATCGACAGCGAGCAGGGCGCCGATCTTGCGAATGTCCTGGTGCTGACCCTTGAATGCAAAAGCCGACGTCCGAGCCACCACGCGCAGCAATTTCGCCTTGGCAAGGGCATTGATGATTTCCTCCGCGATACCGTCACAGAAGTACTCCTGCTCGGGATCGGAGCTTAGATTCGAGAACGGCAACACGACGATCGACGGGGCAGCACGCACCGAAGAGGCGCCAGACGACACGGCGCGATGTGAACCTGTCTGAACGGCTTCAAGCGCCGCGCGAACCTCTCCCGCCGAGCCATAACGGTGGGCCCGCTCCTTTGCGAGACACCGATAGATGACCACTCGCAGACCAGGCGCCACGTGTTCAGGAAGGGCCGTGAGAGAATCCTTCAAGATCGCGGCGACCAGGTCGGCGGATGAGACCGACATGAATGGCAACGTACCGGTCGCCATCTCGTGGAGCAAGATACCAAGAGCCCAGATGTCGCTCTGCTTCGTCGCAGCTTCACCTCTCAGGACCTCAGGCGCCATGTACGGCAGCGTGCCGGCGATCGTTCCCGCCAGTAACCTCGACGGTTGGGTCCTCGTCACCGCATCAACGTCCGACTCCGGCAAGCGTGCAGCGACGCCAAAGTCCACGACCTTGACTCGACCCTCTGGGGTGATGATCACGTTCTGGCTCTTGAGATCCCGATGAAGGACCCCGCGATCGTGCGCGCAGGCCAGTGCATCGGCGACCTGCGTGGCGTAACGAAGCACACTCTCGGCAGCCAACCCGCCCCGTGGGATGAGGCGGTTGAGCGCTTGCCCTTCGACGTGCTCCATGACGATGAACGCCTGCCCGTCGTCCTCGCAGACGTCGTGGATCGTGCAGATGTTGGGGTGGTTGACAGCGGATGCGGCGCGCGCTTCCTCCAGTAGCATGGAGGAGGCGGACACATCACGTTTCGTGAGTAACTTGATGGCGACGCTGCGCTGGAGCTTGGAGTCGTGGGCTTTGTAGACGACACCCATACTGCCGGATCCGAGCGAACCGCGGATCTCGTAAGGTCCGAGACGCGTTCCAGGCGGAAGGATCATGAGTTTGCTGACGGGATAACTACTATTCAGTAACCGCGCCAATGTTGGTAGTGGTCCAGCACTCCCGTTGGCTTGGCTGGCGGCCTTGGTCCCGTTGATGCCGCGGATGATAACACCGGGGTGTTCGCTCACCCCGCCGCCGCATCTTCGTGCGAGAGTTACTGATCGCTGCCGTTCGACCGCGCGTAAACACGTTGGCGTGCGCCGAAGATGCGCCGGGAATCGGTCGCGCCGACGCGGATCATTGCGAACGCGTCGCGCCTCTAAACATCGTGATCACCGGTCGAGAGGACTCTTCACCCCGAGCCCACCGCAGTTCAACACATGCGTGTAGATCATCGTCGGGCTCACGTCGGCGTGGCCGAGGAGTTCCTGTACCGTTCCGAATGTCTGGGTGCTGCGCACACGGCCAACCAATGCGGCGGATTTTAAGCGGCAGGACTAGGTGCCGGATCAGGTGCCGGATCTGCCTCAATCCGGCTCGCGTCGGTGCAGTTGCCTGCGACGCACCCAAACGCTAACCATGTGGACTGCAACGTCTTGCAGAACGTCGCGTTCCGGTGCAGATTGAGCGCCCGGATTTTGAGTCCCGCGCACAAGAAGGCGACCTCTCAAGCTGCCGCGATCAAGCAGTGCCGGAAATCGTGTCGGACACTGGCCACTTCGCTTCACAAGACGTGGCTCTCAGCTGCTCGGCCCGGCACTAGACGTGTACGGGCTCCAGGAAAGTTCGAGATCCGCGCCCACGAAGCGCGTGTAGGCGCGCGCCGCGTCGGTGATTGCCGCGACCTCCTGTTTGTCAAGCGGCGCGAAAGGCGTCAGCGCGATACCGACGCTGTTTCTCTTTTCGATTCGTTTCCATCCACCGACTCCCTGCCCATCGACGACGATTGGTGCGCTGAACGGATCGCGCGCGGCCAGTCGCGTCCAGCGAGAGACGTCGAGGGCAGCCCTTCGATCCCTGTACGCGATCAGGTATTCGTCGTAGAGCGGCAGCAGGTACGCGGTTCGAGGTGCGGCCCGCGTGCGACCTGACGAGGAAAACCAATACGTCGCACCATCGACCGTCTCGCGTGCAAGATCCCGCTCGATCGCTGCAACACCGGCGCGTGCGTCAGCAACAGTCAGGCCCGACCATCACGCGAAGTCGTGGACTTGTGCCGGACCGTGGCTGGTGAAATAGCGGCGTGCGAGTTCGGCAATCGCGTCATCGCGAGAACGTGGTCGCGACATCGGAATCCGCTCGTCGAGCAGCGCGTCTGTGAACTGTTTACCGCGACGGGCTCCGCTGCAGACTACGGCGTCGAGCTCCGCCTGCATGACGATGTGGGCCAATCGCTGCACGCTGTCCGCCTGGACGCCGGCTCGCTGGAGAATCACTTTTTAATTCCTGACGAGTAAGCTGTCGGCCGCCACGAAGAGCACGCACGATCGCTCGCTGACTTCAGCGGAACACAGCCGCGTCGAGTTCGAGCCGCCGGTTGTAGGGCGCCATGGCCGTGCTGACTCGAGGGGCCGTCAGTGCGAGCATCCAGCGGATGTCCGCGGGCGCAACGAAATGCCACGTCGGGCGCATGACGTGGGTGCGAAGCACTCGTCCGTCGCTGAAGGCGGCTTCAATCTGAGCGTCCGCGGCGCGCTGCATTCGCAGGCCCAACGCCCATTTCGCATGGCCGTACTCTTGCGCCTGGACGGCACCCAGCCAGCTGACTACTTCTTCCGGGTTCGCGAAGCGGCCGCCTGACAGCCGCTGATTCCGCAGACGTATGCGTGTGATGTCGAGCGCCACGTACAGCGTGCGCTCGGGGGTCTAGCGGTCGTCTGCTTGCCCTCGAGGGCGTCCGCCCGGCCAGAACTCTTTCCCATCGTCTCTGACGGCCTTCATCCAGAGCGCTCCGGGACGGCCGTCCTTCATCGGGTGACCGGTGATCGTCAGTTTCGTGCCGAACTTCAGGTCGGCAGGACGCACGCCGTTGCGCAGGAGCGTCGTCGGCCCTTCCGCCTCGAACCCCCACGTCGTCACCGAGCCGTCCTTGTTGGTGACGTCCACCAGCAGCCACGAATGCGGGTTGGTGTACTGGAACTCCTTGACGGTGCCCTGGAGCGTGACTTCCTTCTGGTCGTCGAACATCACCGCCGAGTGGTGCGCCTCGACGCGCAACGGCATCGCGACGACGAGCATCAGCGCCGCGCAAGCAGCGATTCGACCGATCATTTCGCAGGCTCCTTCTTGTCGTCGAATGTGAAGTCCTTGTAGTTGGTGCTGCCGTCCGGCGTCTTGACCACATCGTTGTTCGGGTTCTCGTTGCAGTTCCAGTAGCGGATGCGAAGGCTCTTGTCCTCGTTCGGCACCTTCGTATAGAGCCGCTGGATGTACCACGGCTCTGTATAGATCGCGGGATCGAAAATCCAGACCTCCGCCTTGACGGTCGTGGGATTGACGCTCTGCCAGATCTCCACCGTTTCCATCTTCTCGCTCTGCGTCGGCTGGTTGCGTCCCATTGAGCGTTCCATCAGCTGATTCGTGTGAATCACGAGCTTCTGTCCGTCCCAGAAACCAATCGAGTCGCCGTAATACAACGGATACCGCTCTTCGGTCGGTGGATGATCGCGGCCGTCAGTGTAGATGCGCCGCACGTTGTTCACCGTTTCCGACGTCAGCCACGTCTCCTCTGGTCGGACGATGAACTCGCGCAGGAAGGGGATGACGAGCCAGCGCGGATAGCCGGGCGGTCCGCATTGACTCAGGTTCTCGTCGTACTCGATACCCTTCGTCTGGTTGTCGGTGCCTTGCTTGAGCGACGCCTGCGCGGGTGCCGTCAGTTTCGGCGCGACGCCACCCGGCCCGGGCGAGAAGAAATTGCCGCCGCCGGATGCCATCCACAGCCCCGACCAGTCCGGCAGCTGCGCGAACGCCGGCATCTGGCGTCCCCCGCCCGGCGCCGCGGCTTTCAGCGCGGCGTAAAACTCCGCTGCCGTACGATATTTGGTGCCCATCGCGAGCATCCGGCGGAACTCGTCGGATGTCTGCGTGGGACGAGCTCCCTGCGCGAACGCGGCGGTTACCGTTGCAACGGTGAGCAACCCGGACAGCGCTATACGGACGAACTTCATTGCCATAAATCGTTGCGGATTATAAGCTACCGGCGCAAGGCCGACCTGCCCGCCTTCGCGCTCTGCGCTTCGGCGGGCGGCCTCTACGATCGCGAACGTAGTGGCGGAAACGATCGTAAATGTAGCGGCGGACCTTTAGGTCCGCCGAGGAGATCGACATGGCGAAGAACGGATCCGTTGATCGTCGGGATTTCCTGAAGAGCGCAGCGGTCACCGGCGCAGCCCTGGTCGGAGGTGCCGCAAACGTCGGCGCACAAGCCACGCCACAGGCGCCCGCCGCCGTGGCCTCCGCGAGCGCGCCCGTCGCGCCGCGTGAAACCGATCCGTCGCTTGAAGCCGACATCGTGACGACCGATCGGCCGGGTGGCGATTTCATGGTTGACGTGCTGAAGGCGCTCAACCTCGAGTACGTTGCCGCCAATCCCGGCTCGAGCTTCCGCGGCATCCACGAATCGATCATCAACTACGGCAACAACACCGCTCCCGAGTTCATTACCTGCTGCCACGAAGAGTCGTCGGTCGCGATAGCGCACGCGTATTCGAAGATCGAAGGCAAGCCGATGGCAGTGCTGGTCCACGGCACCGTCGGCCTCCAGCATGCGTCGATGGCGATCTACAACGCATACTGCGATCGGGTGCCGCTCATCGTGCTGGCAGGCAACTCGCTCGATGCGACGATGCGACGCCCCGGTGTGGAATGGGCCCACAGCGTGCAGGACGCCGCGGCGATGGTGCGCGATTACATCAAGTGGGACGACCTGCCATGGTCGCTGCCGCACTTCGCTGAATCGACCGTGCGCGCTTACAAGATCGCGATGACGCCGCCGATGATGCCCGTGATGATCGTGCTCGATGGCGGTCTGCAGGAGGATCCGATCTCCGAGGAAGTGAAGCCGCGGCTGCGCATTCCGAAGCTGACGCTGACTGCGCCGCCGCAGGGCGACGCGGGCGCGGTGGCGGAGACGGCGCGACTACTGGTCAACGCACAGAACCCGGTGATCATCGCGGATCGGCTGGCGCGCACGCCGGCAGGGATGGCGCATCTCATCGAGCTCGCCGAGCTGCTGCAGGCGCCGGTAATCGATCAGGGCGGCCGGATGAACTTCCCGTCGCAGCATCCGCTCAACATGTCGAACGGCGGCCGCGCGCTTCTTGCCAATGCGGACGTCGTTCTCGGGCTCGAACTGACCGATTTCTGGGGCACGGTCGACTCGTTCCGCGACTCGCTGGTTCGCAGTTCGCGGCCGTTGACCAAACCGGGAACGAAGTTGATCAGTGTGACGGCGGGTGATCTGTACATGAAAGGCAACTATCAGGACTTCCAGCGTTATCCGGAGGTCGACATTGCGATGGCCGCCGATTCGGAGGCGACGCTGCCCTCGCTCATCGAAGCGGTGAAGCGCGCGATGACGAGCGATCGCAAGACGGCTTTCGAAGCGCGCGGCAAGAAGATCGCCGAGCAGCGCACCAACGCGCTCGATCGGACACGCTCCGATGCGGCCTACGCGTGGGACGCGAGCCCCGTCAGCACCGCACGGCTGACGGCGGAGCTCTACAACGTGATCAGGAACGAAGACTGGTCGCTCGTCTCCGCGAGCGGCAACACGAGCAACTGGGAGCGGCGGCTCTGGAAGTTCGACAAGCACTACCAGTGGGCCGGTGGCTCCGGCGGCGCGGGCGTCGGCTATGGTGCTCCAGCGGCAGTCGGCGGCGCGCTCGCCAACAAGAAGCACGGCCGTATCTCGGTCGCGATTCAGGGCGACGGCGACTTCATGTATGCGCCGGGCGTCTGGTGGACCGCGGCGCATCACAAGATTCCGCTGCTGGCGGTGATGCACAACAACCGCGCGTATCACCAGGAAGTGATGCACGTCCAGCGCATGGGCAACCGGCACAACCGCGGCGTCACACGCGCGCACATTGGCACGACGCTCGAGGATCCGTTCATCAACTACGCGCAGATCGTCAAGGGGATGGGCGTCTACTCGGAAGGGCCGATCAGCAACCCGAACGAGCTCGGCCCCGCGATGAAGCGCGCGCTCGACGTCGTCAAGAAGGGCGAGCCCGCGCTGGTCGATGTCGTCACGCAGCCACGGTAGGTCGATGATGAAGAACCAGTTTCTTTTTAGCTTTGCTTTCGCGTGGGCCCTGGCGGTTGTGTTTGCCTGGGGAATTGCGGTGGCAAGCGCCGCACCGCAGCAGACAGCTCCGGCCCAGCAGCAGAACGCGCCCGCCGGCAATGCAGCCAACGGCCGGAAGCTGTTCGTGAGCTTCGGCTGCTATCAGTGTCACGGCTACGAAGCGCAGGGAGGGAGCGCGGGTCCCCGGCTCGCGCCGCGGCCGATCGCCTACGCGCAGCTCATGAAATACGTGCGGCATCCCACGGGTGAGATGCCGCCGTTCACCGAGAAGATCGTCAAGGACACGGAGCTGACGGACATCTACGCGTTCCTGCGCGCGCAGCCTGCGCCGCCGGACGTCGACAAGATTCCGCTGTTGAAGTAAATCCCAAAACCCAAATCCCAAAATCCAACTCCCAAGGAGAACGGGCCTCAGAGACTCAGAGTCACAGAGAACAAGATTTCCTCTGAGTCTCTGTGTCTCTGCGTCTCTGCGGCTCGTGATGCGGTTTTGGAATTTTGGAGCTTGGGATTTGGGATTTGGGATTTACCTTGGCGCAGTCACACCCGAAAACCACTTGAAGCCGAGTTCGCGCGCAACCACGGCGTCGTGATTCCCCTCGTAACAGGCGTTCTCCCAGTTTTCGTCGCTGCGCCCGCGGCGCAGCGGGATGCGCATCTTCCACGGCCGCGTATACACGGTCGGATCTTCAATCGTCACTTCGTAGTCGATCGTGTTCGCGGCGACGAGCGTGAAGCGCTCGACGACATGGACGTTGTCGCTGAAGAAGTTGCCGACCTGATCGAGCCAGTTCTTTCCCGTGATGCCGGTCACATCGACGACGAGCGTATTCCCCTCCCAGCGCGCCCGTGAGTTGCCCATCCACTGCTTGACGGACGACGAGACGTGCGGCGTCGTGCTCAGCGGCATGACGCGAAAGTAGTGCGCGAAGTTGAATGCCATGACAACGGAGCCCGGCGCCTGGATGAACTCGAAGCCGCCTCTCGTCGTCGCTCGCGGCACGCTGTAGAGACAGAACGTCTGCGGATCGGCGTGGAGGCGCGCCTTCTCACCGGGCCATCCTCGCGCCAGCCCCGCGCGAATGTCGTTTCGAAGTGCAAGCGCCCACGGCTGGTACGGGACCCTGCCTCCCGGCGGATCGGAGATGTAAGTCTCTTCCGGAGGGCTGCTGATGTCGACGTAATCGTGCTCTTCGATGTCGTCGCCGCCGTTCGGCCCGGTCCACCAGCCTTGCAGGTCGGGGGTGCCGTCGGCGAGTCGCGGCGGCGTGAACGGCGGGAGCGCGGCGAGCTCCTTGAGCCAGCTCGGCGACCCGGGCTGCTTCTTCGCGTCGCGCCCGTAGAGACCCTGCGCCGCGATGGATCCCGCCAGCACCGCAACGAACGCGACCGAACAGAGCGCGGTCTTCACGCGCGGAAGAATATCAGGGATTCAACTCGCGCACGGGCCGCACCTCAACGCTTCCTTCACGTGCCGGCGGAATCTTCGAAGCAATCTGAATGGCCTCGTTCAGGTCGTGTGCATCCACCAGGTAAAAGCCCGCGAGCTGCTCCTTCGTTTCCGCGAACGGGCCGTCAGTGACCAGGAGCTTGCCGTTGCGCACGCGGACCGTGGACGCCGTTTCGATCGGCTCGAGCGCTTCGGCCGCGACGAGCACACCGCGGTCGCGCAGCCCCTGTCCGCAGTTCGCGCACTCGCGATCGGGCACCGCGTGCAGCTTGTTCGGTTCGAGATACACAAGGCAGAGATACTTCATGGTTCCATTCACACCAGATAGTCGATTGGGGCAAAGCTATTTCGACACGTCCGCAAGCCGCCGCTCGATCAGTCTCCGTTCAGGCCCCTGACCCGTGAGCTTCAACGCGCCTTCAGACGACCCCTGCC
>JACXTT010001027.1_pt1 | contig 47636 bp, 42 predicted proteins | sample 9270951 | NCBI WGS metagenome assembly JACXTT01 (sample SAMN15532306, study PRJNA645909) | rock metagenome | isolation source: weathered quartz diorite | place: Puerto Rico | collected 2017-06-21 | reverse complement strand
CAGGAGCGAGCGGACTTCACAGGCTTCAACTGGTCGAATGTGCCGGTGATCCTCGTCGAGATGGGGTTCATGACCAACCCCACCGAGGACCGATTGCTCGCAACTGCGCGCTACCGGGAGCGGGCCGCCGTCGGCCTGTGTCGCGGCACGCTCCGTTTCCTCGGTCGCGATCCTGCGCCGTGCGGTCGCTAGCGCGCGAGCAGCGCCCGTAGCCGGCGGCGCTCGACGGGGAGGTAGAACCCGAACGGTGCGAGCGCCAGCGGGTAGGCGAGGGCGAGCAGCCCGGACACGACGAGCCCGGTATCGGCGAGCTTCCCCGCAGTCACGAGCGCGACGGCTACGGCGGCAGCCGTCGCCACGCGCCGCCACTGGTAGGGAACCGGGAAGACGCGCTGCGACCACCAAGCCATCCCGACGAACATGATCACGTAGGAGACGATGGTCGCGACGGCGGCGCCCATCATGCCGTAGAACGGGATCAGCGCCAGGCAGAGCCCGAGGTTGGCGGCGCCCGCGATTCCGGTCACGACCCAGTTGAACTGCGTACGCCGCGCACGGCCGACCCCGATGGAGATGACGATGTAGCCGGCGTAGGCGACCGTCGAGAATGAGAGCGGGCCGACGACACGAGACGCGCTCGAGAAGTCGGGCTTCGTCAGCCAGTGCACGAGCCACGGCGAGAGCAGGGCGAGCGCAGCTGCCACCCAGCTGGAGATCACGACCAGGTAGGTGAGCACGAACCCGTACGTGCCCTTCGCCTCCTCGTCGTCCTCGATCGAATAGGCGAAGGCGGGCCAAGCCGTGCGGAAGGCCGTCAGCAGCAGCACCATCGCCGAGGCGATCCGGACGCCGACGGAATAGAGGCCGACTTCGGCGGTGTCGGTGAGCTTGACGAGGATGAAGCGGTCGGCGAAGTTCGTCACCCAGAGAAAGAGCGCGGAGGGCACGAGCGGCATGCCGAACCGGTTCATCTCGCGCAGGAGCGGCCGGTCGAGCTGGAGACCGAGCTGCTGGCGGCGATACCCGAGCAGCGCGAGATAGACCGCGAGCGTGCCCAGGAAGTTGCCGACGACGACGCCGATCGGCCCCTTGTGGAACGCGACGACGAGGACGACCGTCGCCCCCACCGTGATCAGCACGTTGGCGAGGCTGGCGAACACGAAGGCGACGGAGCGCTCCTCCACCCGGAACAATGAGGTCAGCTGCTCGTAGTTCATCTGCGCCCAGAGCCCGACGAACGCGGCGCGTACGAGGTTCGCGGCGTGGGCGTTGCCGAAGAGAACGTGCGAGATCTCGGGTGCCAGCAGGACCCCGGCGGCCAGACCGGCCGACGCCGTCGTCATGGTGAACCAGAACGAGGTCCGCAGGACGGTCACGCGGTGGATGGCGTCCGGGGAGTCGAAGTAGAAGCGGAAGAACGCGCTCGAGATGCCGAACCGGAGCAGGATCGTCAGGACCGTCGTCGCGGCGACCAGCGTCTCGACCTTGCCGTAGTCGGAGGGTGTCAGGTACCGCGTGTAGAGCGGCAGCAGGAACACGGCGAGGATCCGGGACACGAGCCCGCCGAGCCCGTAGATCACGGAGTGCTTGCCGAGCCGTTTCAGGTGCGACCCGAGGGCCATTAACGCCCCGTCAGGTGATGCTGCCTCGACATGGATGACATTGCGTCAGGGGGCACTACAGCCGAGAGTAGACGTCGAGCAGGCGATCGGCGATCCGCTCGATGTCGTGCACGCGCTCGACATAGGCGCGAGAGGCGATGCCGAGGCGACGCCGCTCGCCCGCGTCGGCGACGAGCGCCTCGAGCCGGTCTCGGAGCGTCTCGGCGGTGGCCGAGACGATCGGCACGGCCACGCCGAATGCCTCCTCGGTCCGGCGCACCGCCTCCTCGTGGAGGAACGTGATGACCGGCTTGCCAAGGGCCATGCACTCGATCGCGAACAGTCCGTACCAGCCTGCGTTGAGCTGGTCGACGACGATGTCGGCGTCGCGATACAGGTGGAGTGCCGCGTCGTGGTGCAGGCCTTCGACGATCTGGAGGTCGGCGTCGAGACCCTCGCAGGCGGCGATCACGTGCTCGGTGCCCTTGCGGCTGCGCGACGACGGCGCGTGGACGATCACCGGGCGGGTGCGTCCGGGCGGCGGTTGAGGGCTGACGGCTGTCAGGTCGATGCCCGGCGGGATCACCTCCGCCTCAGGCACCCAGCGGACCGCATCGTACGAGCCGACGATCTCGGCGCCTGCCCTCTTCCCGAACGCGAGCTCGGTGGGGGTCTTGCCCCGGATGTCCGAGCCGAGGTAGTGGAACACCGATTTCTTTCGCAGTGCGCGGAGGATCGGGAACTGGAGGGACTTCGGCACGAGGGTCAGGCCGAAGTAGAAGTGGAAGATGTCCGTCTTCGGCAGCAGTCGCAGCAGCGCCCGCCACTGAGTTGCCTGGCGACGCGCGAAGCCGCCGTGACGGTCGAGCGACCAGTCGGCCTCGGGATGGAGCGTGTAACGCTCGAAGACGACGAGGCGGGCGTCTACGCCACGGTGGCGCAGCGCCTGCACGTTCGTCCACGGGACGCCGGCGGTGTTGATGGGGCAGTGGACGACGCGCAGCGGACGGTCGGGCACTACCCGTCCCATTCCACCTGGTCGAAGTAGCGCAGCGCGGTGCGGCCCGGGCGAACGTGCTCGCGCAGAGCGACGAGCTCGTCGACGGAGATCTCGCCGAGCGCCCGCTTGACCCCGAGATACGGGAGGTTGAGGTCGCTCTGGTAGACGATCGTCGAGATCCGCGGGTTGATCTCGATCACCTGCTCGCCGACGAGCTGGATGTTGAAGAAGTGGTCGATCGCGAGCTCGGCCACGATCCGGTCGGCCATCTGCATCAGCTCGGGGCTCTCCAGCGTGACGAAATACATCGCGAGACCCGCGCGCATTGATTCGCGCGTCTTCGGGTGTCCGAGCAGGACACGCTCGCCGTCTGCGATGCCGTCGATCGTGCGCTCACCCCCCGTCGCGAGCTCCATGACGAGGAGGTCGGGGCCGCCCTTTGCCGGCAGCAGCTCGACCGCTTCCTCGAGCCGCATGGCGACCGACCCCTGTCGCTCGCTCAAGAGCTGGTGCGCCCGGTCGACCGTCGGGTCGAGCACCCGAAAGCCGCGCGACCCCGACGAGAAAACGGGCTTGAAGCAGACGGGGCGCTCGGGGTAGCCGAGCTCGCGGGCGGCGGCGTCGACGGCGCTCGCGCCGCTGACGCGTTGGAACGCAGGTGCCGGAATGCCGAGACGATGCAACAGCGTGTACGTCTCGGCCTTGTCGTTGGTGCGGGCGATGGTGTCGGGACTCGAGACGAGCACCGGCACCGGGAACTCGCTCCGGTGAGTGGCGAGTCCCTGCAGGTCGAACGAGGACTGCGGGAGCACGACGTCCACGGCCTCGCGCTCGACGACGTCGCGGATCGCATCGGGGAAGCCGGGATCGGAGCCGGCCGGGACGAGATGGAACGCATCGCAAAGGTGGCGGCCGACCGACCTCTCGGACATGTCCGTCCCGATGAGCCGAACATCGCGCTCGCCGTTCTCCGACAGCCTGCGGAGCAGCGCCGCGGTGCCTGGCGCACCGGAAGCCGTCACCAGAACCGTGATCGGACGCATGCTCATGTGAGGTCGATCCTGTCCCTGGCGAGCAGTGCGAGCCTCCGCTCCTTCTCCTCGTCGAGCATCGAGCGCATCGTCTGGCCCATCGTCTCTCCCTCGTACACCCAGATCTCCGGGTGCGTGAGCAGCTGCAGCCACGGGAACGCACCGGCCTGGAGCTCCTCGTGCGGGCACCCGTGGCGCCAGCGCTGATTCGAGTCCGAGCGGTAGGTAGCCGGGTCGAAGTAACGCTCGCCCATGACGTTGATCGCGTCCGCGACGGGCGCCGTCATGTAGTCGGGATCGGGGTTGTGCCAGGCGACAACTGCGTCGAAGCGGTCGTCCAGCCGGGAGCTCGGATAGACGGCGTGCAGGCCGATCCGGTGCCCGAGCTCCCGCAGCCCGCGGATCGCGGCAGCCCCTTCGACCGACGCGAGGTTGTAGAAGACGGACTCGGTCATCAGGAAATACGTCGCCACCGCTCCCAGATCCGCCTCGACCTCGGCCATGCGGAGTGCCGCATCGAGTGAGAGATCGACGTCGTGCCGGAGGAACAGGGCGCCCCGCTCGGGTCCGTCGCCGAAGGGCGCATACCGGTAGCCGCCGTCCTTCGCCGCCTCCAGCAGCTGCCGGTAGTGCGCGAGGTCGAAGCTGCAGCTCACGTCTGGGCGAGTATCCACTGGACCGTCGCCTCGCCGTCCGGCTCCTGGTTAGTCACCAGCTCGTCCCTCGGCAGCAGAGCTCGACAACCGTTGCGCCAGGTGCCAGCCGCATCACGAGCTCGTTGCACCATTCGCGGCGCGGGTCGCCCGCGATCCGCGCTCTCCACGCGGCCCGCGTGTCGATCATCGCGTCGTAGCCCGCGCCGACGAGCTGGGTCCGTGGATCTGTCATTCAACCTCGACCCGAAGCAGTCGAGCCGCCGCCTCGGCGCGCGCGAGTGCCTGAACGTTGGTGTCGGCCACTGCGATCACGTAGCCGCGCCGGTCGCCGTCGAGCCGCACCGGTCTGATGGTCTCACCCACGTGCAGGTACGTCTCCGCCTCGACGACGCCGTCGGCGCCCAGCACCGGTTCCAACGAGCCGATTCGCCGGACGACGCCTGTCGGCAAGGGACCGGGTTGAGCCGTGAAGAACCGGATCGCCAGGGGCTGCGAGAAGCGCGGCAGCGCAGTCTCGTCCGGCACCTCCTCTCCGAGCGCCTGCCGCAACGCGACGTCGACCAGGTCGACTCCGACCGCGTGCCGGACGAGGTCGGCCATCTGACCCCCCGGGATCCGCGCGGCCACCTCGACCACGACGACGCCTCCGTCCGGCTCGGCGATCAGCTGCGGAAACGCGATGCCGTTGCGGAGCCCGAGCGCGTGGACCGCCTGGACGGCGACACGCTCGGCGAGCGCGAGCTGGTCGCCGTAGATCGAGGCGGGGTAGACGTGGATCCAGCCGACGCCGAAGCCGATGCCCGGCGGCCGCAGGCGATCGGACAACGTCAGCACAGTCGCCTCGCCGTCGCGCGCGACGACGATGCAGTTCATCTCGGTGCCGTCGACGAACGACTCCACGATCGCCTCGCCCGACTTCGATTCGGCAAGCGCCGCGTGGAGGTGGGCGTCCAGGTCGTCTCGCGAGTCGAGCCTGAAGACGCCGCGCTGCCCGCCCGAGTCTGCGGGTTTGAGCACGCTGGGGACTCCGACGGTGCCGACGGCGGCTCGCCCCTCTCGGAGATCGCGGGCCGCTGCGAACCTCGGTTGTGGCACGCCCGCCTCGGCGAGCGTGCGGCGCATGCCGACCTTGTGCGTCATCAGATGCGCCGTCGTCGACCCGATCGTCGGGAGTCCGAGCCGCTCGGTGACTATCGCCACGACCGGGACGGCGCGGTCCGCCGATACGGTGAGCGCGCCGTCCACGCCATGCCGCCGTGCGACCTCGGTGACGGCGTCGACGTCCATGAAGTCGACCGTCTCCGGTACGTCGGCCGCAGCGAGCCCCGGTGCGTCCGGGTTCCGGTCGACCGCGACGACACGAAGCCCGCGATCGCGCGCCTGCAGGATCGCCCGCCGCTGGTGGCGGCCGGCGCCCACGAAGAGGACGGTCTTCATTCGTGCAGCATCACCGAAACGGCGGAGTCAGCCGGTGGGGAGGAGGAATGCGATCCGGTTCCAGCGTTCGGTCTCGCAGCCGTCGCGCCGCGCGAACCGCGCCCACACCCGGCGGCCGGAGAGCGTGCCGGTGACGAGCGCGACCTGCGGACCGCTGTAGATCTGGGTGCAGGCGGTTCCCGGCGGGGTCGGTGCGAAGAGTGCTCGTCCTGCGGAAAGGAGCCGCCGGCAGGCCGCAGTCGGGCGCGGCACCGTTCCTCTCGGCGGATTGCAGCGGAGCGTGGCGATGCGCGGCGGTGACTCCGGCGTGGCGCGGACGACGATGAGCAGTTTCGTGGGCCCGCTCGCTCCCGGCGCAGCCGGTGCGCCGACGAGCGCCAGCCCGGTCGCCACGGCGACGATCAACCGGAGAGCTCTCATCGGAGGGGACGTACGCATCGGCTCGTCTTTCCGCGACGTGTGGGTGCCGCTCCCGACGATCTCACCGCCGGTCCGAGCGTGGGCGCCGACGGTCGCCAGCGGCTCGCGTACGAGACCGCGTAACGGAAAACACCGTGGCCGGGCCTGTCGAAGAATGCACTGCACCCGGGTAGCGAGATCGTGGCCACTCCCGGACTGCCGAGCGTGAACGCACCTGATCCGCGATGCCGAAGCGTGACGATGCCCCGGACCTGCACCCCGATCGGTCTCGGCACTGCAACGAGCACGCCTATTGTTCGCGGCACCGTCGCCACCGTCCCGGGTGCTGCCGGGCGGGTGAGGTCGTCGAGGCCGTTCCTCATGAAGCGGTCGAGGCGGGCGTCGTATCGCTCCTGCAGCGGGTCGAGGCCCCAGCTGAACTGCAAGGAGCTCGCCGAGAACACACGGGCGCCGGACGGCGCCGTGTAGCGCACGGCGTCCGCGTTCCATTGCGTGCCCTCCACCGGTGGATGGCCGTTCTGGTGCTCGGAGTGGAAGAACACTGTGAGGGGGGGCACGTTGCAACCGGGTTGGAGACCGTCCCACTCGTAGCCGACGAGGCCATGCAGGGTGTTGCCCGGGGTGAAGCCAGTGTCCCGGAACCAGGGGTCGGTGAGTGCGTCGGCGTTCACGGTGAAGTCGTTCGAGTCCCCGAGCTGGCCGTAGGCGACGCCGAGGAGGGTGCATTCGGGGCGCGGCGGCATGAGCTCGCGGAACGTCGTCGTCTTGAGCGCCGGGTCGGGCTCGGGATCCAGCTCGGGATGCCGGTACTCGACGAGGTTTCGCCTGCTGTTCTCGTAGCGGATCTGCCAGTAGCTCGTGTTGGCGCCGAGAAAGGCGAGGTTGACTCCCGCGTTGGGCGCGGCCTCGAACGCGTCTCGCATCTCGTGCGTCCAGTACTCGTCGTGTCCGAGCGTCATCACGAGCGCGTGGTCCTGGAGGGATCGCGGGTTGCTGTCGGTGTCGACGTCGGTGGTGTAGGAGACGTCGTACCCGTGTCGCTCGAGGAAATGCACAGCCGGGAGCTCCCAGTCGGCTGGTCCCTGATGGACGGTGTCGTAGGGCCGGTCGAACGAGACGTGGCTCCCCTCGATCGTCCCGGGTTTGGTGTAGAGGCTCATCCCGCCCCACGCGTTGTACGCCTGCCACGTGTTGACGGACGCCTGCGCGAGGATCTCGGAATGGCGGCTGCGCGGAGCGAGGACGATCACCGGTACGTGCCGTGACGTGCCGGGCGTGGCCCCGCTTGCGAGCACGACGTTGACGTAGTAGTAGCCGCTCACCCAGTCGCGTCCCACCCGGATCGTGTCCGTTACCGGCCACTCGAGTTCGAGCAGCCCGTTCCCGGAGTCGGGCCCCGGGTTGGGCTGGACCGTCCCTTGTGTCGAGCCGCTGCAGGACGGCGAGCAGGCGATCAGCCGGCCGCCGGTGCCGCTGTACCAGCCGAGCCGGTAGATCTCGACTCGGTAGCTCGCTGCCGGGTCCGTTGCGACGTGGAGGTGGATCGCCTGGCCGGGGCGAACACTGACCTCGGACGCATACGCGTCGATGGAGTTTGGAGGGGCCGGCGGCCCGCTCCAGGCCGTCGTTCCCGGCAGCGCGTTCTCCGCCTGGACGGGGTTGGCCGCCGGGGCAGCGATCATCTCGTGGGTGCCGCTCGTGGCGCCGAGCGCGGTCGCGGCAGCGAGTGCGAGAAGCAGGGCGATCGCGGCGAGACGTGGCACGACCGCGCAGCGTACGTCGCAGCGCCCTGCCATGTCACCCCCGTGACGGCGCGGAGCGGTTCATTACACTCGCCGCGTGCCGCTGACGCGGAAGCGAATTCTGATCACCGGTGGCGCCGGCTTCATCGGCACCACGCTCGCGCAGCGGCTCGTGGACGCGAACGACGTCATCGCGTTCGACAATCTTCACCGAGACGCGCTTAGCGGCACGGGGCTCGCCGACCATCCCGGGTTCTCGTTCGTCCAGGGCGACGTGCTCGATGCGGACGCGCTCAGCGAGGTCTCGCGCGACGTCACGCACATCGTCCACGCAGCCGCAATCGCGGGAGTCGACACCGTCCTCGCGAGCCCGGTGCGGACGATGCGGGTGAACCTGATCGGGACGTACAACGTGCTCGAGGCCGGGGTGGCGACCCAGGCGACGCTCGAGCGCGTGATCGAGTTCTCGACGAGCGAGGTCTTCGGCCAGCAGGCGTTCAACGTCGCCGAGGGTCACGTGACCGCGATCGGCTCCGTGGGAGAGGCACGCTGGACGTACGCGGTCTCGAAGCTCGCGGGCGAGCACATGGCCCACGCGTACCACGACGAGCTGGGCCTTCCCACTGTGTCGGTGCGCCCGTTCAACATCTACGGGCCGGGTCAGATCGGCGGCGGTGCGATCCGCGCGTTCATCGAGGCGGCGCTCGACGGCCGCGACCTGACGATTCACGGTGACGGCTCGCAGATCCGGGCGTGGACGTACGTCGACGACATGGTCGACGGCCTGCTGCTCGCGCTCGAGCACCCCGCGGCGGTCGGCGAGAGCTTCAACATCGGCAACGCGCGGTCGGCGGTGACGATCTACGACCTCGCCACACGGATCAAGCGGTTGTCGGGCTGCTCGGGTGAGATCGTCTTCCAGCCGCTGCACTACACGGACGTCGAGCTTCGGATCCCGAACGTCCAGAAGGCGCGCGAGCTGCTCGGCTTCGAGGCGAAGGTGGAGCTCGACGAGGGGCTCGAGAAGACGATCGCTTGGTACCGGCAGCGGGCGCTGACACCGTCCGCATGACGGATCCCATTCGCCTCGCCAGGCCCGACGTCGGCGATGCGGAGCTCGCGGCGGTCGGCGAGGTGCTCGCGGACGGCCAGCTGACGATGGGCAAGCGCGTGCCGGTCTTCGAGGCGCTCGTCGCGAGCGCGTGCGACGTCGAGCACGCGGTCGCCGTCTCGTCCGGCACGGCGGCGATCCACCTCGCGTTGCTCGCGCTCGGAATCGGGCCGGGGGACGAGGTGATCGTCCCCGCGTATACGTTTCCCGCCACCGCCAACGTGGTCGAGCTCTGCGGTGCCACGGCGGTGCTCGTGGACGTCGACGCCGCGACGTTCAACACGACCCCCCAGCATGTCGCCGCCGCTCTGACCTCGCGCACGCGCGCGGTGCTCGCGGTACATCTGTTCGGGCGCCCGCTGGAGTGGGACGGTCTGGAGGCGGCCGTCGGCAGCGTGCCGTTGATCGAGGACGCTGCTGGCGCGCTCGGTGCCCGTTATCGGGGGCGCCCCTGCGGGTCGCTCGGGGCGATGGGGTGCTTGTCGTTCCACCCCCGCAAGATCGTGACGACGGGCGAGGGCGGCGCCGTCACCACCGACGATGCCCGCCTGGCGGACTCGGTGCGGCGGCTACGCCACCACGGGATCGTCCCTCGCGGTGATTTCGACATCCCCCAGCCCGGTTTCAACTACCGGCTCTCGGACGTGCTCTGCGCCCTCGGGATCCCGCAGCTCAGGCGGCTGGACGAGCTGCTCGAGGCGCGTGAGCGCGTCGCCGCCGGCTATGCCGAGCGGCTCGCCGGTGTCGTCGAGGTTCCCGGGACGGCCGGGAGTGATCGCCACGGCTGGCAGGCCTACGTCGTTCGTGTCGACCGCCGGGACGAGGTGCTCGCCGGCCTCCGCGCCGAGCGGATCGAGGCGCAGATCGGCACGTATGCCCTCCACCGGCTGACCGCCTATCGCGACCAGGGTCCGTTCCCAGGCGCCGACGAGGCCTTCGAGCGCGCGCTCGCGCTCCCGTTCCACACGAGCCTCACCGACGCCGACCTCGACCGGGTTGCTGAAGAACTCGTCCGTTTCGGCTGACGTCGACGGTCGGCGAGTGAGCAGTCCGTTCGCGTGGTGCGCGTGTACGCACGCCATCCTGAGCCGAACGACTCGGCAACTCGCCAGTTCGTCTTGCACAGGGCTTGACGTGCGTCCGGGGCGACGAACTCCCAGTCCACACCGGGGACATCGTGTGTGCCCTCTCGTAGGAGTACGACGCGACAGCGATCGGCCGAGAACTGGTAGGCCGCATCGTGTGGGGTGAGCGCAACGGCAGTGCGGCACGGGAGGCGCTCGTCGACGAAGCGGATCACGTCGCCGGCTCCAGGTCGACGCTCCTCGGCGATCCACCGCTGGGTCGACCAGTAGCTCGCGCCGGCCGGCTCGAGAGGGAGACCTGACGGCGCTTGCCTTTGTTGACGAGTGCGAGGGTGGTGAGTGCGACGACGGCGATCCCGGTGAGCGCCAACGCCAGCGTGCGAAAGCGCCAGAGGAGACCAAGTGTCGATGCTGCCAGGGCGATGGGGAACAGGAGTGCCTGCCTGCGCGACGGAGGTGATCCCGCGGTTCGGCAGCAAAGATCGCCCTTGACAAACACCATTTGTGAGTGAATACTCACTATCTGTGATGACGACGACCACCGAGCGGAAGACCGCATCCGAGCGCCGCGAGGCGGTGCTGGAAGCAGCCTCCACGGCTTTCGCCAACCGGGGACTGCACGGCACGTCGACCGAGGAGATCGCGGCTGTCGCAGGCATTTCGCAGCCGTACCTGTTTCGCCTCTTCGGCACCAAGAAGGCCCTGTACATCGCCACCGTCGAGCGCTGCATGGCGGAGACCCTGGAGATCTTCCGGGCCGCCAGCCGCGGTCTGCGGGGCGAGGAGGCGCTCCGTGCGATGGGAGAAGCCTACGCCGATCTCGTGATCTCCGACCGCACGCGGCTGCTCGGGCAGTTGCAGGCCTACGCCGCCTGCGACGACCCCGATGTCCGCGCAGCGATCAGGCACGGCTACGGCGAGCTCTTCCGCTTCGTCGAGGCGGTCGCCGACGTCTCGGCCGAGGTCGTATCGCACTGGTTCGCGACCGGGATGCTGCTGAACGTGATCGCGGCCCTGGATCTGCACACCGACCCCGAGCCGTGGGCCGTCCAACTCATGGCCGGCTGCAAGGACGACCAGGGCTGATCCCCTTTTTTCACCACGTATGAAAGTGACTACTCACAAGTTAAGAAGGAGCTGAGATGAGCAAGCGAACCCGAATGCTGTGGACGTTCGCGATCAGCTCGATCGCGCTGTTCATGGTCACCCTCGACAACCTCGTGGTCACGACCGCGATCCCGGTGATCCGAAAGGACCTGCACGCGTCCCTCTCCAGCCTCGAGTGGACCGTGAACGCCTACACCCTCACCTTCGCCGTGCTGCTCCTGACGGGCGCAGCTCTCGGCGACCGCTTCGGCCGCAGACGCGTGTTCTCCGTCGGCATCTCGATCTTCACCCTCGGCTCGATCGCGGCGGCGCTCGCGCCGAACGTGGAGCTGCTCAACGTCGCGCGGGCCGTCCAGGGGCTCGGCGGTGCGATCGTGATGCCGCTGACCTTGACCATCCTCTCCGCCGCCGTTCCGGCAGAGAAGCGCGGCGTCGCGCTCGGCGCCTGGGGTGGCATCTCGGGTCTCGCCGTCGCCTTCGGCCCGCTCGTCGGCGGCGCCGTCGTCCAGGGCATCTCGTGGCAGTGGATCTTCTGGCTCAACGTCCCGATCGGGCTCGTGCTGGTGCCGCTTGCCCTCTCCCGGCTGGACGAGTCCTACGGCCCCGAGGGGCGACTCGACCTGCCCGGCCTCGGCCTCGCCAGCGCCGGCCTGTTCGGCATCGTGTGGGGTCTCGTCCGGGGCAACGAGCTGGGCTGGGCCAGCGCTCAGATTGTCACGGCGATCGCGGCCGGGCTCGTGTTCGTGGCCGCCTTCGTCGCCTGGGAGCTTCGCGCCGAGCATCCGATGCTGCCGATGCGGTTCTTCCGCAACGCGACGTTCTCGCTCGCGAACGCCGCCTCGCTCTTCATGTACTTCGGCATGTTCGGCTCGATCTTCCTGCTGGCGCAGTTCTTCCAGACCGTCCAGGGCTACTCGCCCTTCGGCTCCGGTCTGCGGATCCTGCCGTGGACACTGGCGCCGATGTTCATCGCGCCTGTCGCCGGTGCGCTGTCCGACCGGATCCCGGCCAAGAACATCATCGGCGTCGGGCTGACGCTCCAGGCGGGCGCCCTGGCCTGGATCGCGACCGTCTCCACGCCGAGCACGCCCTACTCCGACCTGATCGCCCCGTTCATCATGGCCGGCGTCGGCATGGCGCTCTTCTTCGCGCCCGTCGCGAACGTCGTCCTCTCGGCCGTGAAGCCGGTCGAGGAGGGGAAGGCATCCGGCGCCAACAACGCTGTCCGTGAGCTGGGCGGCGTCTTCGGCGTCGCCGTGCTGGCGTCGATCTTCGCCCACGCCGGCGGCTACAGGACGCCGGAGACGTTCGCGCATGGGATGACCACCGCGGTGTACGTCGGCGCCGGCGTGGTTGCCCTGGGCGCCGCTGCAGCGTTCGCCATCCCGCGCCGTCGCCGCCGTCTGCAGGAGGCGCCGGTCGTGGCACCGGAGCTCGTCTACGAAGCCGACGTCGCCTGAGCCGTCGAACTAGTGCAACGGCCCCTCCGGGGCCGTTGCACTAGATGATGGGCGCGATGGCGTCTGTCATCTCTCGGCACGCCCGCTGGATCCTCATCGTCACGACCGTCTTCACGGCGGTCTCGTTCGCGCTCGGTGGGACGGTCGTCTCGCGCCTGAAGAGCGGCGCGAGCCTGTTCCAGGATCAGGGCTCCGAGAGCGTTCGCGCCTTCGACGTGCTGCAGAGCGCATCCGGTGTCGAGCCCGACCCCGGCGTCGTGGCACTCGTCACGAGCGGCGACATCGGCGCCGTCCGCGCCCGCATCCAGCGCGATCCCGAGGTCGCTCGGACGCAGGTCGTCGACCGCTTCGTCTTCGGCTTCTTCCACCACGGCCTCGACATCCGCTCCCAGCACGCGGCAACCCGTCTTCGGCGTGAGTTCCGCGGGGACCCCACGGTAGTGCTCGGCGGCGGCCCGGTCGCGAACCAGGAGATCAACAGCACCGTTCGCGCCGATCTCGAGCGGGCGGAGCTGATCGCGCTGCCGATCGTCCTGCTCCTCTCGCTGCTGGTCTTCCGTGGCTTCGTCGCCGCGCTCCTGCCGCCCCTCGTCGGTGCCGTCGCGGTCGGCGCGACGACGCTGGGTCTCCGCGCCGTTGCCGAAGTCATGGACGTGTCGGTCTTCGCCCTCAACCTCGTCACGGGTCTCGGGCTCGGCCTCGCCATCGACTACAGCCTGCTGCTCGTGTTCCGCTATCGGGAGGAGACGGAGCGCACGGGACACGGTCCGGAGGCCTTGCGGGCGACCCTCGGGACGGCGGGGCGGACCATCGTCTTCAGCGCGCTCACCGTCGCAGCGGCTATGGGATCGCTCGCGGTGTTCCCGCTTCGCTTTCTCTCCTCGATGGCGGTCGGAGGGGCGTTGGTCGCTCTCTCGGCGGCCGTGGCGGCGCTCGTGTCTCTGCCCGCGCTGCTGTCCGTGCTCGGTCCGCGCATGGACGCGCTCGCGCCCCGGCGCTGGCGACGGCCACCGTCCGCACGTCGCTGGGCACGGATCGCGCAGGCCGTGATGCGGCGCCCCCGGCTCATAGCCGTGATCAGCGGCGGGCTGCTCGTGGCGCTGGCCCTCCCCGCCTTCGGCGTCCGGTTCTCCGGCATCGACGCACGCGCGCTGCCGAAGTCGGCGAGTGGGCGTCAGGTCGCCGACGCTCTCCAGGAGAGCGGGCTGCGCGGAGCGGCGTTACCGCTCAATCTGGTCCTGCGCCGGCCTCCGACGGTCACCGAGATGACTCACGTGCGTGCCCTCGCAGGCGTCGCGGCAGTGTCGGCCCCGGCGAAGGCCGGGCACGGCATCTGGCGCGTCGACGTCGCTCCGTCCGGGCCGGCTCCCTCCGGCTCGACGCAGACGCTCGTCCGCCGGCTCCGGGCGCTCTTCCCCGACGGTCTGCTTGCCGGACAGGGAGCGGCAATCGTCGACCAACGCGCCAGCATCGTCTCCCACCTGCCCTGGGCGCTCGCGCTCCTCGCGGTGACGACGTTCGCCTTGCTCTTCGCATTCACCGGCTCGGTCGTGCTGCCGCTGAAAGCGCTCGTGATGAACGTGCTCACGATCGGATCGGCGTTCGGGCTGCTCGTGATCGTCTTCCAGGAGGGCGTCGGCGTCGAAGGCCTGGAGCAGACGCAGCCGGTGCTGCTCGCCGCGACGGTGTTCGGCCTGTCCACCGACTACGCCGTCTTTCTGCTCTCCCGCATCAAGGAGGGGCACGATCGCGGCGCGGCGAACGTCGCCGCGGTGGCCTGGGGTCTCGAGCGCACGGGCAGGATCGTCACCGCTGCCGCCCTGCTGTTCTGTGTCGCCATCGGCTCGTTCGCGACGTCGCGACTGGTCTTCGTCCAGGAGCTGGGGGTCGGGACGGCCGCGGCGGTGGCGCTCGACGCAACGGTGGTGCGGGCGCTGTTGGTACCGGCCCTGATGGCGCTTCTCGGTGACTGGAACTGGTGGGCGCCGGCGCCGCTGCGTCGGCTGCACGCCCGCTTCGGTCCGGGCGAGGTCAGACCTGATCCCAGCCGGCCGGAAGCACCGGCACAGCCCATGACGGATCGGGGGTGAAGTCCTCCCACCCGCTCGGCCACGGGGGCGACGCGACGGCGGCGGCGGCATCGCGGCGGACGGCGTCGACGTCGACCAGCCCGAGCGCACCCGCATGCTCGAGCTCGTCCTCGTCCTTCCAGATGAGCTGTCCGTCCGCGCGCACGATCAGGTCGAGCTTGTGGTCGACGGAGTCGTACGCGACCGCGCTTCGACCCAGGTACTGCTCGAAGTTCACATACCAGTGCCCTAGCTCGCCCACTTCGCGCAAGAACAGCCACATCGTCCACGGTGCCCCCTCGTCGCAGACGACGACTATCGGTCGACTCGTCAGGCGGACGGCGTGCGTGAAGGTGCGCTGCGGGATCCTGATCTCGTGCCCGTCGGCGTCGGTGGGATAGACCGACTCCGACCCCACCGGGATCCAGAACACGCTTCGCTGCTCGGTTTCCTCGACGACGATGCCCGCGACGGCGCGCCAGACGGCGCCGAACCAGATGTCGCGGAGGGCGACGACGTCGCCTCTAGACCACATCCCACCCGTCGCGCAGCGGCTCCGCCTCCCAACCCGCTGGTGGCGACCATGACGACCAGTCGTCGTCCCACCATTGCGCGCCGGTTTCGAGCATCGCCCCGATCTCCGCGCCGAGGCGTCTGATCGCCTCGACTTCCACGGCCTTGAAGCGCCCTTCGCGGACGCGGGTCTCGAGGAGGTCGTCGTCCTTGAAGAACCAGGCAGCGTCGTCCTCGGCCGGAATCCACACGTCGAGCTCCAGATCTTGGGTGTCGTAACCGATCGTGGTGCGCCGGAACGGCCTCTGCAGGTTCAAGTACCAGCCTGAGAACGTGCGCTCGGGCTCCTCCCAGAAGTGCCAGACGGCGTAGTGATCCTCCGGGCGCTGGAGCATCAGCACGCCGTGGCCCTCCCAACGGGCCTTGCCATGCCACGGTTGACGCCCGGTGGCTTTCGGCCAGGCACCGTCCGGGAAGCCGAACGGGGCCTCCTCGGGCAGGTACGTGACGAGCAGGTCGGGTTGGTCTGCGACCACGAAGACCGTCGTCCCCAGCCACGGCCGGCCGTGGAGCACCTCCCGGCGGACGACCGATTCGCCGGGTTTCCACGGCATTTTCGCAGTCTACGGGTGTACGCTGGCGCTCTTCGATGGAACAGCTGCACGTCTTGGGGGCAGAGGCGCGGGAGAGCCGAGACGAGCCGAGACCGGAGGTCTCGGTCGTCGTCACGCTGTTCGACGAGGCTGCAACGGTCGACGAGCTCTACAGCCGGGCCGTGGTCGCGCTCGAGACGCTCGGCCGGCCGTTCGAGCTCGTCTTCGTCGACGACGGCTCCACGGACGGGACGTTTGCTGCGCTGGAGCGCATTCACGACAGCGATCCACGCGTGCACGCGGTCCGGCTGAAGCGGAACTTCGGACAGCACCCGGCGATGCACGCCGGGATCGTCCGGGCTCGGGGAGAGGTGGTCGTGACGATGGACGGCGACCTGCAGAACCCGCCCGAGGACATCCCCAGGCTCGTCGAGGCGGTCGACGCCGGCTGGGACGTCGCCAGCGGTCGCCGCGCGGTGCGTGAGGACACGTGGGGCCGGACGCTCCCCTCGCGCCTGATCAACGGGATGCTGAGGCGCTTCACCGGCGTCCCCATCGCGGACTTCGGCTGCGCCTTCAACGCCTACCGGCGCGGTGCCCTCGAGCCGATGCTCGGGGCCATCGGAAGGCAGAAGTTCACGAAGGCGCTCGTCCTCTCTGCCGGGGCGTCGGTGGTCGAGGTCGACGTGGGGCATGCGCCACGCGCCGGCAGCTCGCGCTACACCCCGCTCAGGCTGACGCGCGTGGCGCTGCACGTGCTCGCCGGTTTCTGGCCGCAGCCGATCCAGTGGGCCGGGGTGACGCTCGGCGTCGTCTGCACGCTGGCGGCGACCGCGCTCGGCGCCTACGGGGTCGTGTTCTGGGTCGGCGAGTCGAACTTCCCCGGCCCGCTCTTCGGCGGCGTCGCGATCCTCTTCGTGCTCGGGGTGCAAGGCTTCGTCCTGGCGCTCGTCGGCGAGCACCTGGGCCGCATCCAGCGTGTCGTCGAGCATCGCCCCCTCTATACGATTGACCGCGAGGTTTAGGCGGGCGTGCGGGCGAAGCGGATACTGGTCACGGGCGGCGCGGGGTTCATCTCGTCGAACGTCATCCGCCACCTGCTCACGCACACGCCGTATGAGGTCGTCTCGCTCGACGCGTTGACCTACGCGGGCTCGGTCGACAACCTCGCGGACCTGATGGGGCACGAGCGGCTCGCGTTCGTGCACGGCGACATTCGTGACGCCGCGCTCGTGCGCGACGTCGTCGCCGAGGTGGACGTGATCGTCAACGCCGCCGCTGAGTCGCACGTGGAGAAGTCGATCGAGGAGGGCGCGTCCGAGTTCGTGACGACGAACGTCGAGGGAACGCAGATCCTGCTGGACGCGATCCGCGAGACCCCCGTCGAGCGGTTCTTGCTCATCTCGTCGAGCGAGGTCTACGGCACGTCCGAGTACGTCCCCATGGACGAGGAGCATCCGCTCAATCCGCGGAGCCCGTATGCGGCGACGAAGGCCGGTGGCGACCGGCTCGCCTACTCGTACTTCGTCACGTACGACCTGCCGATCGTGATCGTACGGCCGTTCAACAACTACGGCCCCCGCCAGCATCCGGAGAAGGTGATTCCGCATTTCGTCACGCAGGCGCTCGAGGGGGAGGAGCTCACCGTCCACGGCGACGGGCACGCGAGCCGCGACTGGCTCTGGGTGGACGACCACGCCGAGGCGCTCGAAGCGCTGATCGAGGCTCCGCTGGAGCGTGTGGCGGGCGAGATAGTAAACGTCGCGACCGGCGTCGACATCCCCGTGGCCGAGATCGCGACGCTGGTCATCGACGCCGTCGGCAACCCGGAGGCCACGATCACAAGTGTCGGCGAGCGTCCGGGGCAGGTCGACCAGCACCTCGGCTCGACCGACAAGATCGAACGGCTGACCGGGTGGCGCGCTCGCACCAGCTTCGAGGACGGGCTCGCCCGCACCGTCGATTGGTATCGCGAGAACGAGACCTGGTGGCGGGAGACCCTCCGGCGCGCCGACCGCGTCTCCTCGTCCTAGGCGCCGGGCCGGCGCAGCTCGGGCTGCTCGAAGCCGCCCGCAGGCGCGGGCTCCACGTCATCGCCGCCGATCGCGACCCGCAGGCGATCGGGTTCGTGCACGCCGACGAGCGCGCGGTCATCTCCACCGACGACGAACCTGCGCTGGAACGGCTCGCACGCGCGCGCGAGGTCGACGGCCTGATCTCCCCGGGAGCCGACTGGTCGGTCGGAGTCGCCGCCCGCATCGCCGAGCGCGTGGGGCTGCCACATCCGATCGACGCCGTGACCGCGAGTTTGGCGACCTCGAAGGCGCTGCAGCGAGAGCAGTTCGCGCGTGCGGGTGTGCCTCAACCGCGACTCGTCGGGGAGGGCGAGGTAGCGCCCTTGCCGTGCGTCGTGAAGCCGATCGACCAGCAGGGCCAGCGCGGTTTGTCGGTCGTGCACGACGCTCGCGAGCTTGATGCGGCGGTCGCGGCGGCAGTCGCGGCGTCCCGTCGCGCCGCGTACGTGATCGAGGAGCTCGTCGACGGGCCAGAGGTCACGGTCAATGCCGTCTCCGTGGACGGCGACTTCGTCCCCCTGGTGGTCACCGACCGTCTGACGGCCGATCCGCCGGCACACGGTGTGGCGCTCGCTCATGCCTGGCCGAGCGGCGGTGATGCGCACGACGCCGTCGGCGCCGCGCGTGCTGCGGTCGCGGCAGTCGGCGTCGCCAACGGGCCGTCCTACACGCAGATCTGCCTCGCCCCCGACGGCCCCCGGGTGATGGAGGTCGCCGCGCGTCTCGGCGGCGGTCACGACGCCGAGCTCGTGGAGGCCGCGACCGGCGTTCCGCTGAACGATCTCGCGCTCGACTTCGCCCTCGGCGGGCCGATCGACCCGACCTTCCCCGGTCGAGAGCCGCGGGCGCGGGGAGCGTGCGTCGTGTTCCTCGTCGCCCCCATCGGGGAGCTGAACTCGGTGAGGGGAGTCGGGGAGGCGGAGGCGACCGAGGGCGTCGGCTGGGTGCGGGTGTACCGGCGACCCGGCTGGCGCTTCGGTCCGCTTCTCCGCGGTGCCGACCGGGCGGGTGCGATCCTCGCCGTCGGTGCTTCACGGGACGACGCGCTCGAGCGAGCTCGCCGTGCGGCACAGGCCGTACGCTTCGAGGTCGATGCGGACCCGGCGTAGCACGAAACTCGGCTTCCAGCCTCCCGCCGTCGGCGACGAAGAGATCGCCGCCGTAGCGGAGGCGCTCCGGTCCGGCTGGCTGACCACCGGCCCTCGCGCAGCGCTCCTCGAGGAGCGGGTCGCGGCCTATCTCGGTGCGAAGCACGTGCTCGCCGTCGCCTCAGGGACGGCGGCGATGCATCTGGCGCTGCTCGCCCTCGATGTGGGGCCGGGAGACGAGGTGATCACGACCCCGATCACGTGGCCCGCCACCGCGAACGTGATCGAGCACTGCGGGGCGCGGGTCGTGTTCTGCGACGTGCGCCCGGACGATCTCAACATCGACGCCACTCTCGTGCCGGAGCTCGTCACGGAACGGACGAAAGCGGTTCTCCCCGTCGACCTCGCAGGTCAGCCGTGCGACCTCGATCCGCTGCTCGGGCTCGGCATGCCGGTCGTGGAGGACGCGGCGCACGCGTTCGAGAGCGTCTACCGGGGCCGGAAGGTCGGCGTCATCTCCGACGCAACGTGTTTCTCGCTCTACGCGACCAAGAACGTCGCGGCCGGCGAGGGCGGCCTCGTGAGCACGAATCGCGACGACGTGGCCGAGCGGATCCGGGCGATGCGGCTGACCCGCCGCGGCGATAGCTCCCGCTACGACCAGACGACGGCGGGCTTCAAGGCGAACCTCTCCGACGTGCTCGCCGCGATCGCCCTCGTCCAGCTCGACCGGCTCGAAGAGCACGCGCGCAGACGAGAGCAGCAGTTCGCCCTGTACGACGATGGTCTTGCCGATCTCGACGGCATCGAGCCGCTGAGCCGGGGCCCGCGCGACGGCCATGCGAGGCATCTCTACGTCGTCCGCATCACGCCCGAGCTGGCAGGCGCGACGCGAGACGAGTACCAGCGCGCGCTGGGCGAGGAGCTGATCGCGACCAGCATCCACTTCCTGCCCGTCCACCGGTTGACCTGGTTCCGGGAGCGCTACCCGGACCAGCGGCCGCTTCCCGTCGCCGAGCGGGCCGGCGAAGAGGTGTTGTCGCTACCTCTGTCGCCCGCGCACTCCGACGACGACATCGCCGACGCGGTCGATGCGTTGCGGCGAGTGCACGCCCGCTTCGCGGCATGAGCGCGCGCTCGAAGGGAACGCTACGCGTCGTTGCGACGCTCGCCTTCACGGGGCTCGCTGTCGCCTATCTGCTCTGGAAGATCGACCTCGGCAAGACGGTGGACACCCTGCGCGCGACGAGATTCGAGTGGTTCGCGCTCGCGATCGCGATCATGATCGCGACGGTCCTGCCGATGGCGATGCGGTGGCAGTGGCTCCTGCGGGCGCAGCGGCTGGACGAGCGGCTCGGCTGGCTGACGCGCGCGTATCTCGTCTCCTACACGGCCGGGCAGATCCTCCCCACCGCGATCGGCGGCGACGCCGTGCGGATCTTCGAGACGTCGCGGAGGCATCCCGGCCGGACTGCGGACATCACGGCGATCGTCCTGCTCGAGCGCGGGCTCGGGGGAGCCGCAACGGTGCTTCTCGGCGCATTCGGCTTCGTGCTCGCGATCAGGCGCTACCACGTCGGCGCCTATCTGTGGCTCGAAGGGGCATTCGTCTTCTCCACGCTCCTCCTGTCAGTCCTCTTCTTCGCCCGTGCTGCGCGCCCCTGGGTTGCCCGCTCGGCCCCACTTCTCCGTGCCCTCCGCGTCGAGCGCCCGCTGCGCGCGTTCTACGAGGGAGTGCACCACTTCCGGGGGCACGCTCGGCTGCTGATCGGCCTGTTCGCGTTCACCACCGTCATCCAGGCCGTTCGCGTGCTCGCGATCTGGGCGGCGGCCCGGGCAGTCGGCATCGAGCTCGGTCCGAGGATCTACTACGTGATGGGGCCGCTCTTCTTCCTCGTCCTCCTCGTGCCGTTCACGCTCAACGGCTTTGCCGTGCGCGAGGCGTTCTTCGTCAGCTTCCTCGGCAGCCTCCGCATCGCCGCCGATCCCGCCTTCGCCGCCGGCTTCCTCTTCTTCCTCGTCACCGTCGCCCTCGCGACGCCCGGCGGCGCCGTACTGCTGTGGGAGGGCATCCGCGGCAGCCGCCGGACGCGCGTCGAGCATGGCTGAGCCCGGTGTCGCGGCCGTCGTCGTCACTCACGACGCACTGCCCTGGCTCGAGCAGTGCCTGGAGAGCCTTCGAGGCACGCCGACCGTCGTCGTCGACAACCAATCGGTTGATGGAACGCCGGCCTTCGTCCGCGAGCGCTTCCCCGACGTCCGGCTGATCGAACGGGGAAATCTCGGCCTCGGGGCGGGCTGGAACCGGGGCATCGAAGCCACCGAAGGCCGGTACGTCCTGATCCTCAACGCCGACGCGTGGCTCACCGACAGCTCACTGGAACGGCTCGTCTCGTTTGCGGACTCGCGTCCGGACGCCGCCCTGATCGGGCCGCGGCTGCGCAACACGGACGGCTCGCTGCAACGGTCGGTGCGCGGGTTCCCGACCGTGTGGCGGATCGCGACCGAGTATCTCTTCCTGCGCAAGCTCGCCCCGCACTCACGTGCTCTGAATGCCTTCTACGCCGGTGGCTTCGCTCACGATCGCGTGTACGAGGCCGAGTTCGTGATGGGAGCGTGCATGCTGGTGCGCAGGGCGGCGATCGACGAGGTCGGCGGGCTCGACGAGTCGTTCTTCCTCTTCAGCGAGGAGACGGACTGGTGCTACCGCTTTCGCGGCGCCGGCTGGAAGGTGCTGTTCTTCCCCGGTGCGGAGTGCGTCCACGTCGGCGGTGCCTCGCACGGGGGAAGGATGTTCCTGGAGAACCTGCGCGGGCATCTTCGCTTTCTTGCGAAGCACGCCGGCGCACGGGAGGCGGAGCGGGCGCGCCTGCTGTTGCTGTTCGCGTGCCGGCTGCGCGGCGTCCTCTTCCGGGGTGGGCGGGGCCGCATGTATCGGGATGCTGCGGCGTGGCTCGGCTCCGGCGATGCGGCCGCGCTGCTCGAGCACGCACCGTGAGCTCACTCCTCTTGTGGGTCAGGCTGGCCCTGGCAACGGGTGTGGTCCTCTGGCCGGGGTTCGTGATCACCCGGGCGGTCGGGACGAGAGGGGCTGCTGCGGCGCTGTCGTGGTCGCTCGCGCTGCTGTTTGGCGCGCTGGCCCTGACATTCGTCATCGGCTCGGGACTGACCCTGACGCTGCTCGTGTTCCTGGCGGCCGGTCTGGCGGCGAGGCCGTTCCGGCGCCGGCGCATCCCGAAGCGGCCGCCGGGCTGGGCGGCAGTTGCGCTCGCCGGTGGGCTGCTGGGGATCCTGCTCTGGCATGTCGCCGGCGAGATCGGCGGTGACGGTCTCTTCCATCTCGCTCGCGTGCGAAAGCTCGACTCGCTCGGCGGCCTGTCGCTGCATCGAGTCGACGAGTTTCCCGACGGTGGCCTTCACCCGGGCTACGCGTTTCCGCTCTGGCACGGGTTCCTGGGGCTCATCGCCAAGATCGCGGGCGTCGACCCGGCGCAGGTCGTTCTCCACGAGGGAAGCATCCTCGCGCCGATTGCCGTGCTCGCCTGGTTCGAGGCGGGCTGGGCACTGTTTCGCACACGCTCCGCCGCGTGGGTGACCTCGGCCGCCGCGGTTGCTCTGGGAGCAATGGCGGCCGGCCACGGCGGATCGTTCGCGTCGCTCGCGTTGCCGGCCACGGTGTCCCAGCGGGTCCTGGCGCCTGCCGCGATCGCCATCGCGATCGAGACGATCCGGCTGCCGACGCGGGGGCGGATCGCGACGACGGCCGCCGCCGGGCTCGCGCTCGTCGTCATCCACCCGACGTACGCGCTCTACCTGCTGATCCCATTCGCCGGCTTTCTCCTCGTCCGCTGGGTCTGGGCGCGCGCCGACTTTCGCGCCGGCGTCTCGGTGGGTGCGGCGCTCGCACTCCCGGCCGGGGCGTTCGCGCTCTGGCTCCTGCCGGTTCTTCGCGACACGCGATCGATTCGCCCGCACGCCGCCGAGCGGGCACGCGCGCTTCACCAGTACGCATCTCAGCTCGTCATCTCCTCGAGCGACAGCTTTCACGTCGACCCGCACGTGCTCTCGCGGACGGGGGCGGTTGCCGTCGCCGGTCTCGTCCTGGTGCCGGCTGCGGTTGTCGCCGCCCGGCGACGCTGGGCGGCGTTCGTTCTCGGCGGCTCGCTCGCCGTTCTCGCCATGGTGCTGGTCTCGCGGCTGTTTGTCGGCCTCACCGACGTCGTCTCGCTCTCACAGTCGAGGCGGCTCGCCGGATTCGTGCCGTTCGTCTTCGCGTTCAGCGGTGGCATGGGTGTGGCGGCGCGGGTGTTCCGCGTCTGGACTGTGCCGGCAGCCCTCGCGGCCGGGATCGTCGTGCAGCTGGCCTACCCGGGCGACTTCGGCTCCGTCTTCCACGGTGACAGCCCGTCCTGGCCGGCGTGGGCAGCAGCGGTGGGCGGCTGCGTCGCGCTGGCGGTAGGGCTCGTCGTCGCGCGCCGGGTTCCGCTCGAGCGCTCCGCCGGGCTCGCCGCCGCGCTCTTTCTGCTGCCGGTGTACGTGCACGGCTCTCGGCACTGGTCGCCGTCCGCCGAGCGCACTGTGAGCCCGCTCACGCCCGGTCTCGTTCACGCGCTGCGGCACGACGTTCGGGAGGGAGCGACCGTCTACGCGGATCCCGAGACGAGCTATCGGATCGCTGCCTATGCACCCGTCTACATCTGTGTGGCGCCGCCGGGCCACGTTGCGAATACGAAGCAGAACCGCCCTTATCAGCGTGTCGTCGAGTTCAGGCGCTTCGTGGCGGCAGGAGGCGACACGACGATTCCGAGGCGATGCGGGCCGAGGTGGTTCGTGATCGATCGCTCACGATTCCACCTCGTCCCGAGTGCGCCTGCGGGCGAGCCGCAGCCCACGCTCGTCTACCGCGACCAGCGGTATGCGCTCTACGGCATCGCGTCGCTGCCAGGCTCGGCATCGTCCTCGGCGAGAACCTGATAGAGGCTCTTGCGGGCCGAGCGGAGGATCTCCTGCGCGGCCTCGAGCTGCGCCTTCGTCCCGGCGTGGGCGACCTGGTGTGTCGCGGCCATGACCTGGAAGACGAGCTCGCGGAGCGAGACGAGATCGTCGTCTGCTCCTTCGGCCGCCTCTTCCCACGGGAGCGCTCCCTCGCGCCGTTCGGCCTGGGCACGTCCGTCGTCGGTCAGCTCGTAGACGCGCTTGCCGTCCTGATCGGACGAGCGCACGAGCTCCTCGTCGGTGAGCTGCTGAAGCGTGGGGTAGACGCTGCCGGGGCTCGGCCTCCAGGCGCCTTCACTCCGCTCACCGATCTCGCGGATGATCTGATAGCCGTGCATCGGCCCCTCGGTGAGCAGCGCCAGGATGGCGGCACGGATGTCGCCGCGGCCCGCCTTGTGGCGCCCGCCGAAGTGGCCCGGCGCGAAGCCGCTCCACGGGCCGAAGCCCGCACCGCGGCGCCGGTAGCCGCGACCGCCGCGCATGAAGAAGACCCTCAGACCCGGGTGGCAGCCTTCGATGGTGTACGCGGTCACAATCGTCTCCTTTCTTAGTCTATCGCGATATGTCACGATAGACTAGCACAGACTACCGTACCCGCCTCCGCCCGGCGTCTCGAGGCTGATCACGTCACCCGCGGCGAGCTCGCGCGACGCGCTCGCGGGCACCTCGTTGCCGTTCACGAGCGTACGGCCCCGGGCGCCGCTCCCACCTCCGGCAGCGCCACGCGGGGCATGCGAGCGCCGCTGGGCGAGCACCGAGAGGGTGAAGGGCTCCAGGACACGCACATCCCGGATCACCCCGTCTCCGCCGCGATGCATCCCTTCCCCGCCCGAGCCCGGTCTGAGTGTGTAGCGCTCGACCCGGAGCGGGTACGCGAGCTCCAGGGCCTCGACCGGCGTGTTCAGCGTGTTCGTCATGGCGACGTGCACGGCTGAGGGACCGTCCGCGTGGGGGCACGCACCTTGCCCGCCGGCGACCGTCTCGTAGTACGTGAAGCGCTCGTTGCCGAGAACGACGTTGTTCATCGTTCCCTGACCCTGCGCCGGCACGGGCATCAGCTCCCCGAACGCGGCGAACAGGACGTCGACGATGCGCGAGGAGGTCTCGACGTTGCCGGCGGCGACCGCTGCCGGGGCGCGGGCATTGACGAGGCACCCGGCCGGGGCCGAGACCGTCACCGGTACGAACGCGCCGCCGGACGCGGGCAGGTCGGGTGCGGTCAGGCAGCGAACGACGAAGTAGGCCGCGGAGCGGGTCACCGCCAGCGGGCAGTTGAGGTTCCCCTGGTGCTGAGGCGCCGTCCCGGCGAAGTCGATCACGATCTCGGTGCCGGCGATGGTCACCGAGGCGCGGATCACGAGGTCGCCCTCGCGAGACTCGAGCACGTCCTCGGCCTCGGCGTGTCCGTCGGGCAGGTTCGAGATGGCCGACCGCACGACGCGCTCGCTGTACGCGAGCAGCTCGTGCATGGCGGCGAAGACCGCTGGCTCCCCGCGCCGTGCGGCCAGCTCGTCGAGACGCTGCGCAGCGAGCCGATGGGCTGCGAGCTGCGCGCGGAGGTCGCCCCGGCGCTCGTCGGGGTTTCGCATCCGGCCGACGAGTCGCTCGAGTACGTCCTCGTCGAGCCCGGTCGGCGAGATCACCACTCCCTCGTCGGCGAGCGTGCGCGATTCCGACGGGAGGCTGCCGGGCGTCGACGCGCCGACGTCGGCGTGATGCGCGCGCGTGACGGAGTAGCCGAGCCGCGTTCGGGCGACCGTCGTGATGTCGGGCAGATGAGTGCCTCCGGCGAAGGGGTCGTTGAGGATCCAGACCTCGCCGAGACCCGGCTCGAGTGCCCGGACTGCCGCGACCGCTTCCGGCATCGCGCCCAGGTGAACGGGGATGTGCTCCGCCTGGGCGACCATCCGTCCCGCCTCGTCGAAGAGGGCGGTTGAGCAGTCCCGCCGCTCCTTGATGTTCGGCGAGAACGCCGCCCGCACGAGAACGGCGCCCATCTCCTCGGTGATCGCCACGAGCTGCGACCCGACCACCTGGAGCTCGACGTCCATCAGTGCCGCTCCAGCACGAGTGTTCCGTCGGCGTCGCGCTCGCCCTGCCACCCTGCCGGCACCCAGCAGGTTGCGCCGTCCAGCTCGACCAGCTCCGGTCCTCGGACGGCGCGGGCTCCGCGATCCCTCGTTCGGACGTAGGCATGCGCCCGCGAGACGTCCGACGTGCGCACGGCCACGAGCTCGATCGGGCCGTCCGGTGAGGCGTAGCCGTAGCGCGCGTGGTGCGCGTCGTGGAAGCGCTCCACCAGCTGCGGCCCGAGCGGCACGCTCAGCTCGAACGACTGGCCGGCGTAGCGCAGGTCGGCCTCCCCCTCGACCGGAAGCTCGCCGGCGTCCTCGAGAGGGCAGACGTACGCGCGGACGTGGTCTCTCCGCTCGTCGCCGACGACGAGGCCGAGCGCCGACAGAACGCCCGCAGGTTCGGGCACGAGGACGCGTCGCATGCCGAGCTCGTCGGCGAGCGCGCAGGCGTGCAGCGGCCCGGCACCGCCGAACGCGACGAGTGCGAAGTCGCGTGGATCGAGACCCTGCTCGATGGAGACGACGCGGAGTGCCCGCAGAATCTCCGCCTCGACGACGGCGACGACGTCGGCCGGCTCGAGCCCGTCGAGCGAGCGCGCCGCGGCGTCGACATCGAGCTCCAGCCCGCCCGCAAGGCGGCGCGGAAGCCGGCCGAGCACGAGATTGGCGTCCGTCACGGTGGGCTGCAAGCCGCCTCGCCCGTAGCAGGCAGGTCCCGGATCGGCGCCGGCGCTCGCGGGGCCGACCCGGATCGCGCCACCGGCATCACGACCGACGAGCGAGCCGCCGCCTGCGCCGATGGTGTGGACCGCGACCGTCGGGAGGCGCACGGGGAGGCCACCGACGAGACGCTCGTGCTCGCGTCGAACCTCGCCCTCGACGATGGTGCACACGTCCGTCGACGTGCCGCCCATGTCGAAGGCGAGCGCGTTCTCGGCGCCGGCCAGTCGCGCCACGAACGCGGCGCCTACCACGCCCGCCGCCGGGCCAGAGAGCAGCGCCCACGCCGCGTGCGCGGCGGCCTCGCTCGCCGTGACGACGCCTCCCGACGAGCGCATCACGAGTGGCTCGGGCAGGCCCGCCGAGATGCATGAGCCGCCGAGATCGGCGAGATATTCGGCCATCAGCGGGCCGAGATAAGCGTCGACCGCGGTGGTCGACGCTCGCTCGTACTCACGGAACTCCGGCGCCGACTCGTGCGACGCGACGACGTGTGCGCGCGGATGGCGACGACGCAGCTCGGCTGCGACGGCACGCTCGTGGGCCGGATGACGGTAGGCGTGCAGGAGGCAGACGGCGATTGCCTCGGGGTCTCCCAGGTCGGGGAGCGTGGAAAGGTCGAGGGGTGCGAGCTCGCCGTCGGGGCCCATCCGGCCGTTGATGCCCACGCACCGCTCCAGAGGAACCAAAGGCGGCGGGTGTTCGGCGCAGAGGCGATAGAGGTGCGCGCGATTTTGACGCCGTAGGTACAGGAGGTGCTCGAACCCCTCGGTTGCGACGAACGCCGTCCGCGCACCACGCCGCTCGAGGAGCGCGTTCGTGGCGACGGTCGTGCCGTGCCGGAACCGTACGACGACGCCGGGCTCTGCGCCGACGGCAGCGGCGGCCGTCAGAACGGACTCCGCCTGCCGCCGTTCCGTCGGCACCTTGGCGATCCGCACCTCGCCGTCGCCGAGAAGCACCGCGTCGGTGAACGTGCCTCCGACGTCGACGCCCAGAATGCTCATGCGCGTCCCTCGCCGGCAGCGGCTCCCGCCGGGCGGAGCCCGGCTCCGCCGCTGCCTGACGACGCTCGCTGCAGGATGCTTCGCGCTCGCCGCTTGTCCGTACTAGCAGTACTGTCCTGCGCGGCTCGCGCTCGCCTGGATGACTGCGTTGGGGACAGGATTAATCCTGTCCCCAACACTGTTTCCCAGCGCCGCCCGAGGAACGCGCAAGCGCGTCCCTCGCCGGCTGCGGCTCTCGGCCGGCGGAGCCGGCCTCCGCCGCTGCCTGACGACGCTCGCTGCAGGATGCTTCGCGCTCGCCGCTTGTCCGTACCAGGAGTACTGTCCTGCGCGGCTCGCGCTCGCGTGGATGACACTGTTTCCCAGCGCCGCCCGAGGAACGCGCAAGCGTCGGAGGTTGCCAGCGGGCGTCTCACGTTGCGACCGTATCGCGCGGCGGAGTCACTACCATCGCCCACGTGAAGGTGCTCCTCGTCACGCTCTATTTCCCGCCCGCAGGCGGCGGTGGAGTGCAGCGCCCGCTCAAGCTGGCCCAGTACCTTCCTGTGCTCGGCATCGAGACCCACGTGCTCGCTCCCGACGATCCCAAGTGGATCCACCGCGACGACGGTCGGCGCGTGCCGACGCAGGCCTGGGTGCACCGGTCGCGCTATCTCGGCCCCAGGGGTCGAAAGCCTGCCGAGGAGCTGCACGGCAAGTCCGGCCTGCCGCTCCTCGCCACCCAGGCGCGTCTCGCGTCGCGACGCCTGCTCGTTCCGGACGAGAACGTCAGCTGGAACCTCACCGCGATCCCCGCTGCCGTCCGCATCGCCCGCCGCGAGGGGATCGACGTCGTGATCACGACCTCGCCTCCCAACTCGGTGCACTTCGTCGGCGCCGCCGTGCGGCAGGCGACCGGAGCAGGATGGCTCGCCGATCTGCGCGACTCGATCGTGGCCCACCCCCACCGCCGCGCCGAGAGCGCCGCGGTTCGCGCGAAGGAGAAGATCGACGACGCGGTGGCCCGGCTGGTCGCGCGGCGAGCGGACGCCGTCTCGTGCGTGTCCGACGCCATTGCCGACGAGATCAGAACGCGCTCGCCGCGCGGGCGGGTCGTGACCATCGCCAACGGCTGCGACTTCGACGACACGGCGGGTCTCGCGTACACGCCGTCGCAGCGCTTCCGCATCACGCACGCCGGCAGCTTCTTCGGCAAGCGAGACCCGAGGCCGTTCCTGCGGGCGCTGGCCGACTCCGGTCTCGACGTGGTCGCGCGGTTCCTCGGAGACTTCCGGTCGGCCGATCGCGAGTGGGCGGAGAAGCTGGGTCTCGGCGACCGCCTCGAGTTGATTCCCTATGCCCCCCGTTCGACGGCGCTCGCGCTGCAACGAGACTCGGAGGCGCTGCTCCTGCTGATCCCGGACGCCGGCGGCCGGGGCAAGGGAGTGTTGTCGGGAAAGGTCTTCGAGTACGTCGCGGTCGGTCGCCCGATCCTCGCCGCCGTGCCGCCGGACGGCGCCGCGGCGGCTCTGATCCGCGAGACGGGTGCGGGTGTCGTGGTGCCACCGGACGACGTCGTCGCGCTTCGCCGGGCGCTCGAGGAGCTCCACGGGCGCTTTGCCGATGGAGGCCTGCCGGACGTCGTGCTCGACGAGGACGTTCGCCAGCGGCTGTCGCGCCGGACACGTGTCGAGGAGACGGCGCGGCTCCTGCACTCCCTCTTCTAGACCACTAGCTCGCATCGCCCTCGGGACCGCTCCGTATCCTGTCGCGCATGAGCCACGAGGGAGCCTCGGCGCCGGAGCGAGGATGGAGGGCGGCCCGGCTGATCGAGCTACTCGAGTGGCCGCGCGGGCTCGCACGACTCGCCGCGGCGGCGTGCTCGATGTGCGCGCTCGCCGTGCTCGTCTACGAGATCCCACACGCGGTTTCGACGCTCGGCGACGAGGCTGGAGCCAACGCGGCCCTCTCTCTCGCGGACCGAGAGATCGGCGGCGGCAACTCGATCGTCGTCGACCAGACTGCCGCGTACGAGTCGAGGGCGCTCATCCCCGCGGACGCGACGTTTCGCGTCGTGATCGGATCGAATTTGAAGGGCGCCACCTCGCTGACCGTTCCTGCCGCCAGCGCGTGGTTCTCGTACTTCCTGATGCCGCGGCGACAGGCCGGCGGCGCCCCGTGGGTGATCTGTTATGGCTGCGACACGTCGAAACTCGGGCACTACCGCGAGCTCTGGCACGACGACAACGGCATCTCGATCGGAATGGTCGCATGACCGTTCGCGCGATCCTCGGGCTCGTCGTGCTCAACGGATTCGTGCTGGCGGTCGGCAGCACGGTTCTCTTCGCCGTTCGCGGGTGGCGCTCTTGGGGCGAGCTGGCACGGCTCGGGGGGCTCGCGTACCTCGTCGGCGCCGCCGCCTGCGGATGCCTCTGGGTGGCCGAGTTGGTCGTCGGCGTTCCGTTCACCGCCGTAACGGTCGTCGTCACCGGGCTCGCGCTCGCCGCCATCGCCGTCGCCATCGGGTGGAGGCTGGGCCGGAGGCTGCCCCCGCGCCCGCGGCCGGCACTCCCGCACTGGCCCCCGAGTACGGCGCTCTTCGCCGCGTCGACGGTCGTCCTGCTGGAAGCGCTGTTCCGCGTAGGGCGTCTCCGGGCCCTTTTCGAGTACGACGCCTGGGCGTTCTGGGTGCCGAAGGCGAAGGCGATCTACTTCTTCCACGGTCTCGACGAGCACTTCTTCTCGACCCTGCCCGGACCGTCGTACCCGCCCCTCGTCCCGGCCCTCGAAGCCGCGTCCTTCCAGTTCATGGGACGAGCCGACGAGGTGACCCTGCACCTCGAGTTCTGGTTCCTCTTCGCGGGCTTCGTCGCGGCAATCGTCGGGCTGCTCTCGCGACGGGTGCCGCCGCTCTTGCTCTGGCCTCCGCTGCTACTCGCGCTGGTCGCGCCGCAGGCGATCGGGCGTGTTCTCCAGCCTCAGGGTGATCTGCTGCTGGACGAGTTCGTCGGCTGCGCAGCCCTGCTCTTGGCCCTCTGGCTCCTCGACCGTGAGCGGTGGCAGCTCGTGTCGGCGACCATCCTGCTCGCGGGCGCAATGGTCACGAAACGTGAGGGGTTCCTTCTCGCCGCGTGCCTCCTCGTCGCCGCGTTCGCCGCCACCGTGCGCGACCGCAGAGTGTGGCCCGGGCTTGCGATTGCCGGTGTGCTCGCCTTTCTGCCCTCTGTTCCATGGCGGATCTGGTTCGAGACGCACGGCCTCTCGAGCGACGCACCGGAGGCGGGAGGCACCGGGCTCTTCCATCACCTCGGCCGCGCCTGGCCGTCGCTCCAGTTGACGCTCCGGGTGCTGTTCACCTATGACCTCTGGCTGCTCGTCGCGCCGCTCGCGGTCCTGGCGGTCGCCGCCGCGTTTCTCGCGGGTCGGGCGGTCCTCGCGGTCTACTCCGGTCTCGTGCTTGTCTTCGGCGTGGCGGGGTTCACGTGGATCACGTGGTCCTTCCCCAGCCTGCCGATCACCGAGAACCCGGCGCTCAACCCCGTGATTCGCTCGGTGGGCGCCCTGGTGATCATCTCCGCGGGGCTGGTCCCTCTCCTTTTGGCGTCTGCCTGGCGCCGGGAGCAGGCATGACGAACCGGTTCGGGGTTCCCGCCGCGCTCGTCCTGGTCGCCGCGCTTGCCTATCCACTGGCGGTCGTCGCCGGCGGTGCGCCGACGTTTCCGAGCCGCTCCGACTGCGTTCACACCGCGCGCGCCGACGGTGACCTGGAGGTCGTGTTCGGGTACTTCGACTCGGAGGTCGACGCGAAGCCTCTGCTCGACAAGGTGCTCGCGGTCGGATTCAAGGGCTCTCAGATCGAGCTCAACGCCTGCGGGCAGGTAAAGGTCGCCGTGCACGGGATCATGACGCTGAAGGTTGGCGACCAGGTGATGGCGGAGGCGAGGTCGGTCGGGTTGCGACCAACTCTCGAGCGGGTGTCGTAGAGCGTGGAGGCGGTGGAGAGGGGTGCCGTGGCCGGGCGGCGGCGCGCGATGGTGGTGGGCCTGGCGCTCGGCATTCCGGTCAGTGCCCTGTTCCTGTGGCTTGCGATTCACGGCTCGGATCTGGGCAAGGTGCGGGCAGCGCTCGGGGCCGCGAGGCTCGGGCCGCTCGCACTTGCCGCCTCCGCCTTCATCGTCGTCTACGCCGCGCAAGCGGAGCGCTGGCGCCGAATCGCTGCCGTCCGCACGGTCGGCTGGCGCACTTTCGCCGAACTCGTGGTGTCCAGCGTCGCGTGCAACAACGTCCTGCCCGCTCGCGTCGGCGATCTGCTCCGGGCTCGTTGGCTCGGGCGCCGCGCCGCCCTCCCCGCCGGTCGCGCCCTCGCGTCCGTCGTCCTCGACCGTGCCTGCGACCTGGTCGTCCTGTTCGCGTTCCTCCTGGCGACGCTCCCCGAGGTCGCGGGTTCGGGGTGGTCCTATCGCATCGCCATCGGGACGCTGGTGCTCCTCGTCGGAATCGTCGTACTGCTCGTCTTCGCGCGCGCCTACACGCGCCGGCGCGCGCGCGCACGGCTCGCTTCCCGCAATCTCGTCCGCCGGATCTTCCGCGACGTCGCCGAAGGGCTCGCAGAGCCGATGGGTCGTGCGCGACTCGCCACGGCGATCGCGTTGAGCGCCGTGACGTGGCTCGCGTTCGCCGGCGCCTCGATCGGTGTGGGCCGATCCGTCGGTATCCACCTCGGTGTCGTCGACGCTCTATTCGTGACGACGGTGATCAATCTCGGCGTCGCGATCCCGTCCTCGCCGGGCTTCGTCGGCACGTACCAGTGGCTCGGGGTTGCCTCGCTCGACCTTGTGGGCATCGATCGCTCCCGGGCGCTCGCGTTCGCGATCCTGCTGCAGGCAATCTGGTTCGTGCCGACGACACTGGTCGGCGGCGGCCTGCTCGCCTCCCGCGGCGTGCGGCGGATGACCGCGTCCGAGAGCCTCACGCGATCCGGCAGCGAATCAGCGTCCTGAGCACCCGCAAGCCATCGACCGCCGTCAGCTTCTTGCCCTCCGCGCGCGACCGCGCCCGGTAGGAGATGGGCACCTCGTAGATGCGCTCGCCCGCCCGAAGGACCCTGGCGGCGATCTCCGGCTCGATCGCGAAACCCGGCTCGCGGAGAGGCAGCGAGCGAAACAGGTCGGTGCGCATCGCCTTGTGACACGTCATCACATCGGAGATCCAGCAGTTGTAGATGACGTTGGTGGCCAGCGTGACGGCTTTGTTGCCCAGCACGTACCAGAAGCTGAACGCCGTGTGCGCCGACCACGCGCGCGTCCCGAAGACGACGTTGGCGTCGCCGGCGAGGAGCGGCTCGAGCACCGGCGCGAGGTCGCCGGCGCGGTACTCGAGGTCGGCGTCGAGGATCGCGGCGTACTCCCCCGAGGCATGAGCGAGTGCGGTCCGCACGGCGGCGCCCTTCCCCTGGTTGCGGTCGTGGAAGACGACCTTGACGGCGTCGGGCCAGTCACGCTCGCGTAGCAGCGCGTCCGTACCGTCGGTGGAGCCGTCGTCGACCACGATGACCTCGCGACCCTCGATCGGAAGCTCGGACTCGAGCGCACCCGCAACGGCAGCCTCGACCGTTGTCCGCTCGTTGAAGCACGGCATCAGGATCGAAAGCGTCGGAGCCACGGTCGTAGCCTACGGGCCGTGTCCGCCGGCTCCTCCGTGAGCAGCGCGGACTACCATCCGATCTGTGAGAGAGCTCGTCCTCGGCGGCAGGCGCATCTCCGACGAGAGCGACTGCTTCGTCATCGCCGAGATCGGACACAACCACCAGGGCAGTCTTGAGAACGCGAAACAGCTCTTCCGCGCGGCGAAGGACTGCGGCGTCGACGCCGTCAAGCTGCAGAAGCGAGACAACCGCACGCTCTTCACGAAGGCGTTCTACGACTCCCCGTACGACAACGAGAACAGCTTCGGGCCTACATACGGGCTCCATCGTGAGGCTCTCGAGCTGGGCCGAGGCGAATGGGTCGAGCTCGTGCGGTATGCCGCGGAGCTCGAGTTGGCGCTGGTGGCTGCCGCGTTCGATCCGGAGAGCGCCGACTTCCTCGAGGAGCTCGGTGTGCCGGTGTTCAAGATCGCCTCCGCCGACATCGTCAACGTGCCGCTGCTGCGGCAGGTTGCAGGTTACGGGAAGCCGATCGTCCTCTCCACCGGCGGCGCGTCGATCGAGGACATCGACCGCGCTGTGGAGACGATCCTGCCGCTGAACACGCAGCTGTGCATCCTTCAGTGCACCTCGGCCTACCCCGTCGACATCGCGGAGCTCAACCTCCGCGTGATCACGAGCCTGCGTGAGCGCTACCCCGAACTGGTGATCGGGCTCTCCGACCATCAGGACGGGATCTCGATGTCGCTCGTCGCGTACATGCTCGGGGCGCGGGTGATCGAGAAGCACTTCACGCTGAGTCATGCGCTGAAGGGCACCGATCACGCGTTCTCGCTCATGCCGGAGGGGATGCGGAAGCTCGTCCGGGATCTGCGGCGCGCGCCCGTCGCCCTCGGTGACGGCGTCAAGCGCCGGTATCCGAGCGAGGAGGCCCCCCTTCGCAAGATGGGGAAGAACCTCGTCGCCGCCCGCGAGCTGCCGGCCGGCCACGTCCTGTCTCCGCACGACCTGGCGATCAAGTCGCCGGCGGCCGGAGGCTTGCCTCCGTACGAGCTCGACAACCTCGTCGGCCGTTGCCTCGTCCGTGGACTCGCGCACGACGAGGTCGTCACGTTCGACGCTCTCGAGCCGGTGGCCGCGCCCGCCGCCGTCGCCGCCAAGTCGGCGTGACGGACACCCTCTTCGATCTCACGGGCCGGGTCGCCGTCGTCACGGGCGGGATGGGTCAGCTCGGCGCCGCCTATGCCGCAGGGCTCGCCGACCGGGGGATGAAGGTGGCCGTCTTCGACATCGAGACGCAGCCTTCGGACGGAATCGTCCCACTTCCGGACGCCGTGCGGTCGTTCGAGGTCGATGTCACCGACCGTGCCTCGATCGAGCGGGCGACCGAGGAGGTGGAGGCGTTGTGGGGAGTCCCGCACCTGCTCGTCAACAACGCCGGCATCGACGCTCCACCCGATGCGCCGGTCGCCGAGGTCGGGCCCTTCGAGACCTATCCGGAGGAGTCGTTCGACCTCGTCATGGACGTCAACGTGAAGGGCACGTTGTTCTGCTGCCAGGTCGTGGGTGGACGCATGGCCGCGGTAGGTCGCGGCTCGATCGTCAACGTCTCGTCGATCTACGGGATCCTCTCGCCCGTTCAATCGCTGTACGAGTTCAGGCGCGCAGCCGGTGAAGAGTTCGTCAAGCCCGTCGCGTACTCGGTCTCCAAGTCGGCCGTCCTCAACCTCACTCGCTACCTCGCCACCTACTGGGCGAAGAGCGGCGTGCGCGTCAACACCGTGACCCTCGCCGGGGTGGCGAACGACCAGCCGCGCGAGTTCGTCGACGCCTATTCGGCCCGCATTCCCGTCGGACGCATGGCCCAACCCCACGAGTATCTGGGTGCCGTCGTGTTCCTCGCCTCGGATGCGTCCTCGTATATGACCGGCGCCAATCTCGTGGTCGACGGCGGCTGGTCGGCCTGGTGATCCCCGGCCGGATCCCGAACCTGATCGACGGAACGCCGCGCGAGGCCGACTCGGGAGAATGGATCGAGAAGTACCGGCCCGCCGATGGTGAGCTGCTCTGCCACGTTGCGCGCTCCGGCGCGGCTGACGTCGCGGCGGCGGTTGCAGCGGCTCGCGGCGCCCTGCCGGCATGGACCGAGCTGACGCCCGTCGACCGCGGCAACGTGGTGCGTGAGCTCGCGCTGGCGCTGCGGGAGCAGCGCGAGGAAGTCTCCGCTCTTGTTGCCGAGGAGACCGGGAAGCCGCTCGAGCTCGCGCTCGGCGAGACGGACGCGGCCGTCGAGATGGGCTTCTTCGTGGCGGGCGAGGGACGACGCTCGTACGGTCGGACGATGCCGGCGAGCATGGCGCACCGTGCGGTGTCGACGGTTCGCCGGCCGGTAGGCGTCGCGGGTCTGATTGCCTCGTTCAACACGCCGCTGCCGAATCTGGCGTGGAAGGCCTTCCCGGCGGTGTTCTGCGGCAACACGGCAGTGTTCAAGCCCTCGGAGCACGTCCCGGTCTCGGCTCACCACGTTGCCGAGCTCTGGTGCCAGACGGGGCTGCCGCCGGGTGTGCTGAACCTCGTACAGGGGCTGGGCCGAGAAGCCGGCGCGGCTCTTGTCGATCACCCGGATGTCGATCTCGTCAGCTTCACCGGCTCCGCGGCGACGGGGCGCTCGGTCAACGAGGGGGCGGCACGACGGCTGGCGAAGGTCTGTCTCGAGCTCGGGGGCAAGAATGCGCTCGTCGTCTGCGACGACGCCGATCTGGACAACGCCGTCCACTGGGCGCTCGCGTCCGCGTTCTCGAATGCAGGTCAGCGGTGTGCGGCTGCCAGCCGGATCGTCGTCTTCGACTCGGTGTACGCCGAGTTCGCGGAGCGCTTCACGGCCCGTTCTCGAGAGCTGGACGCGCAGCCGGTCATCAGCGAGGAGGCGCTCGAGCGCCAGCTGACGGCCGTTCGCGCCTCGTCCGCAACGGTGCTGGCCGGCGGTGAGCGCCTCGACCGGCCGGGCTGGTTCCTCGCGCCGACCATCATCGAGGGCGTCGCGCCGGATGCCGAGATCTCCTGCACCGAGCTCTTCGGCCCGGTGGCGATCCTGTACCGCGTCACCGGCTTCGACGACGCCGTTGGCCTCGTCAACGACTCGCCCTACGGCCTCACCGCGTCGATCCACACATCGAGCGTGCACCGGGCGATGCGCTTCGCGGAGCTCGCGCGTGCGGGCGTCGTCGTGGTGAACGGCGGCACGCACGGCAGCGAGCCGCACATGGGCTTCGGCGGCGTCAGGCAGTCGGGCACCGGCTGGAAAGAGGCTGGGGTCGAGGCGCTCGAGGTCTACTCGGACGTCGTCTACGTGAACGTCGTCTCCGATCCTGGTCGCGTGTGAGCGGCCCAATTGCGGTCCTGGGGCCCGGTGGCGTCGGGGGTGCACTCGCCGTCCGGGTCGCGCTCGCAGGACATCGGGTGGTCTGCGTCGCCAGAGGCGAGACTGCCGCCGCGATCCGGCGCGACGGCCTCACGCTCGAGCTGGCGGGCGATGAGCTCCACGCCCGGCCCATCGTGGTCGAGCAGCTCGACGAGCCGGTCGGCCTCCTGCTCGTCACCGTGAAGGCAACGGGGCTCGACGACGCTCTCCGCCGTGTCGACGCCGGAACTGTTGCGGCCGGCGTGGTCGTGCCGCTCCTGAACGGCGTCGAGCACGTGGCGGTGATCCGGGCGGCGCTGGGACCGCGCGTCGCGGCCGGGAGCATCGCCCGCATCGAGGCGTTCCGGGTGTCGGCAACGCGCGTCGTGCAGCCGGGGCTCACTCCGCTCGTCGCCGCGGCTTCGGTCGATCTCGACGCGACCGGCCTCGAGCGGGCGCTCGCGCCGCTCGCGGACGCCGGGGTCGAGCTGCGGCTGGGCGGCAGCGAGGCCGAGGTGATCTGGGAAAAGGCTGCGCGGCTCGCCGTCCTGGCACCCGTGACTGCGCTGACACAGCGACCTGTCGGCGACCTGCGCGCCGATACCGAATGGCGACCGGCCATGGAGGCGGCGATCGCCGAGGCATGCGAGATCGCGACGGCAGCGGGTGCGCCGATGTGTCCGGAAGCGCATTGGGCGATCATCGACGCCATGCCTGACACCCTGTCCACGTCCGCGGCACGAGACGTCGCCGCGGGCAAGCCGTCCGAGATCGACGCCATCACCGGCGGCGTCGTGAGGGCCGGCAGACGCCTGGACGTTCCCTGTCCCACCCTCGCGGAGCTACTCGAGCGATGCCGAGCGCTATAGCGCTGATCGGTGCGCGCTCGGGGTCCGAGCGCGTTCCCGGCAAGAACATCCGTCCGCTCGGCGGCCATCCGCTGCTCGCGTACGCGATCGCCACCGCAGAGCAGTCGGGCGTCTTCGATCGGATCCTCGTCTCGACGGACTCCGAAGCGATCGCCGCCGTCGCGCGCCACTACGGAGCCGACGTTCCGTTCCTACGGCCGGACGAGCTCTCGACGTCGACCTCGCCGGACATCGAGTGGATCACCTGGACCTTCGAGCGCCTGTCCGAGCGCTACGAGCTCTTCGCCATCGTGCGGGCGACCAATCCCTTCCGCGGTCCGGACGCCATCCGCCGGGGGCTCGAACAGCTGCTCGCTACTCCCGAGGCCGATTCGATCCGCGCAGTCGAGCTCGTCAAGCAGCACCCGGGCAAGATGTGGACGCTGTCGGGCGACGGCCGCACGATGGCGCCACTGCTCGACCAGTCGCACCTCGACGTTGCGTGGCACGCCGGCCAGTACCAGGCGCTGCCGCGCGTCTACGTCCAGAACTCCGCGCTCGAGATCGCCTGGACGCGCGTCGTCAACGAGACCGGCACGAGGGAAGGCCGCGTGCTGGCGCCGTTCCTGACGCAGGGCCACGAGGGGTTCAACGTCGACGACGAGAGCGATTGGGCGCAGGCCGAGGCGCTCGTTGCCGGAGGCCGTGTCTCGCTGCCGGTGATCGAGAGAGCACCGTTCGGGACCGAGACGCGATGATCCACTTCTGGGCTCCGGCGGGGACGGCGTCCGCCGACGACGCGCTGGCCTGGAACCCGGATCTCGAGCCGGGTCGCTTCGCTACGGGCTACGGCCACGCCATGCTCGAGCTCTTCACGCGTCTTGCGCGAGGCGGGCTCGACGTCTCGCTCGGCGACGTCGTGCCGAGCGGGACGCGGCTCATCGTCGTCTTCCCGAAGAGCGTGTACCAGGAGAGCAGGCTGCGTGCCGTGCTTCGTGAGGGGCGGCGGGCCGGTGGGCGGTTTGCCGTCATTCGCTCCGACACCCCGCTGTCGTGGCGCTTTCCCGTGCGCCCGGTGATCGAGTTCATGCCGAACCGCCAGGCGGTTCGCCGGCCGTGGCAGCAATGGCTGCCGCCGCTGCCGCAGCGCGGACTCGTTCCCCGCGGCGCAGACCGGCGCGGCCGGATCCGGTCGGTCGCCTTCAAGGGGTACGTCCAGAACGTTCCCGCTGAGCTGCGAACGGCGGAATGGGCGGACGCTCTCGGATCGCGCGACATCGAGTGGCTTGCGGATGTCGCCATGGACGCCGACGGTGCCGGACAGCGCTGGCACGACTTCGCGTCGGTCGATGCCGTGCTCTGCGTTCGGGCCGGTAGGTCTGCGCAAAACACCGAGCGCAAACCGGCAACGCGCCTGATCAACGCCTGGTCGGCGGGGTGTGTGCCGCTCGCGGAGCGCGATCCTGCGTACGTCGAGCTGGGGTCGGAGGACTCGGACGTCTTCTTCGTCGATTCTCCCTTCGAGGCGCTTCCCGTCATCGACCGGCTCAACGCCGACCAGGAGCTGCTCATGCGCGTCGAGCGGCAGATCGAGCTGCGGGCCGCCGAGTTCAGCCTCACCAGGACGCTCGAGCACTGGCGAACGGCGCTCGTCGACGCGGCAACGTCCCCACGGGCTCGGCGGAGACGCGTCCAGGCGGTGCGTGTCGCAGGTGCCCGCGTCAAGGTCGACGTGCGGATGCTCCTGCGCCCGGCTCGCACGTCGGTTGCCCACCTCCGTGAGCTCGCGGCGCGATGGAAGCGAGGCGTTCTCCGAGCCCGGACGTAGGATCCGCCCGGTGAAGGTGGACCGGATCGAGACGCTCTTTTGCGACGCGGGCTGGCGCCCGTGGATCTTCCTCAAGGCGACGACGGACGACGGGCTCGTCGGGTGGTCGGAGATCACCGACTCGCACGGCTCCCCGCGTGGTCTGGCCGGCATCGTGGAAGACCTCGCGCCGCTCGTCACCGGTCGCGACCCGCGCGCCGTCGAGCGGATCTACTGGGATCTCTACCGGCACACGAGACAGAGCCCGGGCTCGGTCGTGCAGAAGGCGCTCGCCGGAATCGAGAACGTCCTCCTCGACCTGAAGGCGAAGGCGCTCGGTGTGCCCGTCTACGAGCTCTTCGGAGGCCCGACGCGTGACTCGATCCAGACGTATTGGTCGCATTGCGGCACCACGCGGGCCCGCGCCTACGAGGTGACGCAGACCCCGAAACTGTCCGGCTACGACGAGGTCTCGGCACTCGGACGCGAGGTCGTGGAGCGCGGCTACGGCGCGTTCAAGACCAACATCGTCGTTCCGGGCGACGAGCCGCAGGTGCTGATGCCGGGCTTTGGCAAGGGAGGTGGTACGGCGCAGGCGGCGGAGATCGCCGACGCGCTCGACCGGCTGCTCTCTGCCTTCGCCGAGGGCACGGGCGGCGCGGCGGCGCCGATCGTCGATCTCAACTTCAACCTCGAGCCGGAGGGCGTCCTTCGCGTCGCCCGGGCGCTCGAGAAGCACCAGCTCGTCTGGCTGGAGGTCGATCTGTTCGATCCGGCTGCTCTTGCGCTCGTTCGCGCGCGTGCCCCGATGCCGGTCTGCTCGGGCGAGAATCTCTACGCGAGCCGGGGGTTCCGTCCCTTCCTCGACGCCGGCGCGATGGATGTCGCCTCGGTCGACGTGATCTGGAACGGGTTCCACCAGGCGAAGAAGATCGCCGACATGGCCGAGACGTATGAGGTCAACTGCGCGCCTCACAACTACTACTCGCACCTCGCCACGTTCATCTCGGCGCAGTGGTGCGCGGCCATTCCCAACGCCCGGATCCTCGAGGTCGACGTCGACGACGTGCCCTGGCGCGAGGAGTTGACGACGGCGGTGCCCGAGATCGCCGGCGACGAGCTGACGATCCCCACCGGCCCCGGGTGGGGCGCGGACGTGAACGAGCGCGTGCTGCGCGCCCACCCATGGCCTTGACCGGGCGCTGGAGTTGATGGAGCTCGCCCAGTTGCTGCGACCTGACGTCGCCCCGTCACACCGCGGGGCAAGTGCGTGACGGCGCCCAGAGCGACAACCACCTGCCTCTTCGGACTGACAGCGGTCGCCGTTGTGGTCTACGGGACGCTCGGCGCCCTGCTGCACGGGCCATCCGTGTTCGGCGACGAGCTCGTCTATCAGGAGGCCGCGCGTTCACTCGCCCATGCCGGAAGGCCACTCGTCCGGGGTGACCCATACGGGTTCGGCCTTCTCTACCCCGCGGTGCTCGGACCCTCGATGCTTCTGGCCCGGAACCAAGTCGATGCGTACGCGCTTGCCAAGTTAACGAACGCCCTGCTCTTCGCGCTGACGGCGCTCCCGGTCTACGCGTTGGGTCGGCGCGTTCTCTCACGTGCGTGGAGCGTCGGGGTCGCGGCGCTGGCGATCGCTGTCCCCTCCGGTCTCTATACAGGGCTCGTCTTGACAGAGAGCATCTCGTATCTCGTCGCGACGACCGCCTTCCTCTGCATCGTGCGCGCGCTCGAGCGTCCGAGCCTGCTCCGCCAACTTCTGGCGGTGGCGGCGATTGCGCTAAGCATCGTCGCGCGGCCGCAGTTCGTCGCACTCGCGCTGGCGCTTGCCGTCGCCTTGCCACTGCGCTGGCTGTTCATGGAGCCGGCGCAGCGTCAGGGATGGCGAGAGGTGCGCGGGCTCTGGGGGTTCGGGGTAGCAGCGGGCATCGGCGCTGCGACGTTTGTCGCCTCCTCACGTGCCCGCGGCGTTTCTCTGCTCGGGTCGTATGGCGACGTCGTTCACTCCTACAAGGTGGTTCCCGTCGCAAGGGCGAGCTTGTACTCCCTGGCCGGTCTGGAGCTCTACCTCGGATTCGTGCCGTTCGTGGCGGCGCCGGCGGCGTTGATCTATCTCATACGTCGCGCACGCTCCGGATCGGTCGAGAGCGGCGCGCTCGCAGCAACCTTTCTCGCGGCGAACGTGACGCTGATCATCGAGGTTGCCGCACTGATGACGACACCGCTTCTGGGCGGACTTCTCCACGACCGCTACCTGTTCTATCTCGTGCCCCTCTGGTTGACGCTGTTCGCAGCGTGGCTTCAGGCAAGCGCGCCCTGCACGCGTCTCCAGCTCTGCAGCGGAGGAGCGCTCGCGATCTTGCTCGCAGCGACGATTCCGGCGAGGCTGATCGTAGGCGAGAGCGCGAGAATCGATGGGATCGCGACCGCCTTGTGGGTGGAGGTACGCGGGGTACTCCCAGGGCAGCCGGTGTTCGTGCGGGGAGGCATGGTGATCGCAGCCGTGGTTGCCCTCGGCGCGGTCTGGCTCCTCGCCCCTCGTGTGCGCGTGCTGCTTCTATTGCCCATCGCTGCGGTGTTCGTTGCCAACGCTGTGCTGGTCTGGAGGCCACGGATCGCAGATGCAGGTCGCCCGATCTTCGCCAACGGGTCGCCACGGTCGTGGGTCGATCGCCTCGTTCCCACCGGCTCGCAAGCGGTCACGCTCTGGGTCGATTCGGCGAACTGTCCATCGTCGATCCGGGATGCCTTCCGCTGGACTGAGTTCTTCAACGAACGTGTCGGATCTGCCGCCAACGTGGGCGCGGCGACGTACGTTCCTCTGAGCTCGACCGGTGTCGGGATCGCAGCCAACGGAGCTCTTCGAGCATCGGACGGACGTGTGCTCGACGCGTCCTATGTGGTCACGATGCCGGGAGTTCCGTTGAGCGGAACGCTCATCGGACAAGGGACGAGCTTGCAGCTCCGGCTCTGGCACGTCGACGGTCCTGTTCGAGTCCGAGACATCCACTCGACGGCCCAGCTGCAGGCGCGTAGTTGCGCTCCGGCTCGCGGGGGCAGCAAGAGCTAGCTGGGTGATGCCGCAGCGACCTTGAGGCGAGCGACCAGAATCTCGATGCGCCGCGGTGCTCGAGGTGCGACGAGTACAAGCAGAAGGACGACGAGCAGTGCGTTGCGCCACAACAGGAGCACGGTGGGTCCGAGTTGACCCGACGCCACGTTGTTGACGTACTCCCGATACGGACCGGGAAACCAGACGTGCGTCATGAGGAGCGTCAGCACTAGCACGGCCGAGGCTGCGTGGCCGCGCCGCCCGCGCACGAGCGGTACCAGCGGGATCAGCCAGATCACGAACTGCGGGGAGAGCACCCGCCCCACCGCGACTTGCGCACTCATCACGATCGCACTGAGGACGACGAGCCTGTGTCGCGACGGATCCCCGCGCGCGAACGCGACCCATGCCCAGAGGAGGGCTGCAATCGTCACGAGCCCGCTCAGAGCCCCCGCCACGTCGCCTCCGATCCCCACGACCTCTGCGCTGTTGGCCGGTCCGCTTCCCTCGACGAGGTGCAACGGCGTCGTCGGCACGGGCACGCCGTGACGGTGCAGCTGGAAGGTGAGGACGTGTAGTCCCGCCAACAGACTTGCGCCGAGTGACTCGGCCTGAAGCCCGCGCGTCAACTGTGCGCGCACGGGCCACGCCGTCCCACTGGCGGAGAGCGCGACGAAGGGAAGGAAGACGGCCGCCGCCGCACCGAACGCAGCAGAGAGCACGAGCAAGCCCTTGCCGCGACCCCGGCGCTTCCACGCATATGCGACGCCGAGGGGCAGGAGAAGCGCCGGGTACAGCTTCGTTGCGAACCCGACGCCGGCGCAGAACCCCGCGAGGGCGAAACGCTCGCGCAGGAGAGCGGCGAGCGCAGCGGCCGTCAGCAGAGCCGGCCAGGCATCGAAGCGGGTGAAGACCAGATCCCCGAGGAGGAGCGGCGACACCGCGATCAAGGCCAGTGCCACTGCGGACTTCACGAGAGTTGCTTGCAGCGTGTACAGAGAGGCCGTCGTGAGGGCGATCGTCGCCGCGAGCAGCACGATCATGAGGACAGCGAAGGTGAGTGCGTATCGCCGTGCATCGGGGCTGATGCGGGGTGTCCACACCGGAGTCGGAGTTCGCGCGACCTCGCTGGGAAGCGCGAATGTCGCAAGGGCGCCAGGTGGATATTCGACGCGGAAATCTCGATACGGCACTTCACCGCTTGCGATCCGCTCGCCGTAGCGCTGGTAGAGCGGAACGTCCCACGAGGACGCGTCGTGTTCGTGCGACCAGACGTACGTAAAGGCGCCGATCAGCACGGCGACGGCCACGGCGCCGAGGACAGCGTATGAGCGAGCCGTGAGTGTCGAGGTGTTCATCGCGAGGCTGTGAGCGGACGCACGCCGCTATTGTCGCGGGCGCTCCAGCGGACAGTCGACGGCTGACGGCAGCGCGAAGGAGCGCCGGGGCACGCGGATCGCTCCTTCTGGCGTGTTCGCTAGCGTTCGCGGTCGGCTCGCATGCGACTATCCCACCGAGCGACAACACACCTATGAGGCTTCCGCGGACAGTTCGAGCGCTCGGCTGGCTACTGGGGCGCCGTGTCGTCGACTGGTCCGCGGCGAAGCTCAAGCTCGTCAGTTACGTCCCGGCCTACGACTACAAGGTGCAGCTCGACGCCCACACGGCGTACAGGGAGGACCCGCGTCCGGTCCGCGACAAGCGGCCGGGCACCGCGACCGCGCCCGGCGACGACCTCACGATCACACTCGAAGGTCTCGAAGACGTGCTCGCGGGACGTGACTGGGCCGGCAGCCGCATTCTCGAGGTGGGGCCCAAGTACGGTGTGCACTCGCTCTGGATCGACGAGCACCTGAAGCCCTCCGAGCTCGTCTTCTCCGACTTCGCCGCCGATCGCCATCTCCACGAGCGGTGGGAGGACAAGCTGCAAAGCCCGCACCGCTGGGTTTACGGAGACCTGCGCTTCGCCCGCGAGCTGGTGGAGATGGAACCGGTCGACAACGTGTTCTTCCTGGGCGTCCTGTACCACAGCGCCTTTCATCTGCCGCTGCTCGTCATGCTGAACCGAGCGACCAAGCTCGGCGGCGAGATGCTGTTGGAGACGACCATCGACACGCGCCCCGACGCATCCATTCGTATCCGTTGGAAGACGTCGCAGAAGGCGAAGGCGGTCCCGACTCTCGATGCGCTCCGCATCCAGCTCGCGTGGACGGGCTGGCGCGAGATGACGCTCTTCACCGATTATCGACCAGGCTCGAGCGAGGTCGTCGTCCTGTGTCGCAAGACCGACGAGCTCGCCGAAGGCGCGGACCTGATCGACCTCGTCCGGCCACACCGGCTCGAGCCGGATGACCCGCGTGCTGCCGTCACGACAGGCCGACAGGGCTAAGAGGCTTAGAGGTCCCGGCGCCGCCGGCGCCGGTGGGCGACCGCTTCGCGACGTGCTGCGCAGCGCCGAGGGCGGCGTCGGGACACGGCGCGGCGGCGTCATCGTGTTCGGCGCAGCGGTCGCCGTCTTCGCCGTCGAGAGCATCGGGCTGCCCGCCATCCCGGGGCGCGACTTCGGGACGTACCTGCGCTTCTACCTCCAGATGGCGGACTGGCACTCGGTGTTCCCGATGTCGATGCTGTTCCGCACGCCGCTGGCCCCGATCGTGGTCGGCGTCCCACTCGACCTGACGGGCGGCTGGGGAGCCCAGGTCGTCTTCACGCTTCTCTTCGCAGCGTCCGTGCTCGCCTGGACGCGCGTCGCGCTGGGGTTCGGCAACCGCGCCGCACTCGTCACCGCTGTCGCGCTCATCCTCTATCCCGGATACGGGATCCTGTTCCACGAGCTCGCAAGCGACGCGGTTGCGGCCGCTGCCTTCGCCGGGTGGGCCCTCGCGCTCCAGCGCGCCGTTGCCCGGCCGACGACGGCCCGCTTCGCAGTCGTCGGGCTCATGGTCGCCGCTGCAGCGCTCGCCCGTCCGGGCAACCAGGCCCTGATCGCGCTTGCCATTGTCCCGCTCGCGCTTGCGATTCCGTTCCGGCAGCGGATCGCGTGTGTGGTGACGTGTGTGGCGGCAGCGGCTGTCGTCCTGGGCGGTTGGGCAGTCAACAACGGTCTTCGCTACGACGACTACACGGTCGCCCGCGGCGGCACGGCCTACCTCCCGTTCTTCCGCGCGTTCACGTCCGATCACATCGTGGAACCCGGCAACGGACCGGCGTCCCGCAAGCTTGCCGACGCCGTTCAGAAGGATCTGCTGCCGCAAGAGCCTTACCGCTCCTATGGCGTCACGCTGCACGACTTCTTCGCGCGGGGCAGCGACAGGGAGTTCGAGGACGTGCTCGGGCTGTCGGATCGGATCTGGGGCTGGAACAGCGACTATGCAGAGCTCCGCAAGGTCGGTCTCGAGGCGGTGCGCGCCCATCCGGCGACGTACGCACGAGGCGTGACCGGCACGGTGCTACGCGAGCTCTGGCATCCGCTCTTCGTCGCGCTCCCCGAGAAGAGCGCACAAACGTCGAGCGCTCCAACGTCGAGCGCGCCGGGTTCCGGGTCCGCCGGCACGTCGACGGGGGACACGATCGTCGTCAACGGCAGGAGGCTGCCGCGCCCGACCGGCGGCGATGTGATCCCGGCCGCCCACCAGGGCTTCTACTCGACGACACCGGACGGGCACATCCACGAGGTCTGGACGTCGCCGACGGCACACACGATCGTCCTCTCCGAGCCCGCCGACCAGCGGCGGTTCGACCAGATCGACGTCAGACGGGCGCGGCTCACCTCGCGCGTGCCGGCGTATGCCGGAAGCGCGTGGCTGACGCGGCAGTTCAGCCGCTCGTCGAAGCTGTTCCCGCCGCCGCTGCTCTGGCTCGTCGCAGGCGCCGCCGGTCTGATCGTCAGGAGGCCGCGAGGTGCGCTGCTCGCGATCGCGCTCGCTCTCGGCGCGCTGATCCTCGTCGTTTTCAACGCATTGATGATCTACACGATCATCGCGTTCGCCATCCCGCTCGCGCCTGCGCTGATCGTGTTCGGCGCCGCCGGGCTGGTAGGCGAGCGCAGAGTCGCCCAGACGGGGCGCTAACGTCTGCCGCATGACCACGCCCACGCTAAGCCTGATCCCGCGGTCGGAGTTCGACCGTGTTCGTGGCGCCGGCGGCGATCGGGATACGGTGCTCGCGCTGCTCGCGGACATGTGTCGGGCGAACGCGCTGACGGCCGTGAAGCGCGCGGGCTCAGGGCATCTCGGCTCGAGCTTCAGCGCGCTCGACCTCGTCGTGCACCTGCTCTTCTCGGAGCTTAACGTCTCGGAGCTCGGCTGGGACGATCCCGATCGCGACGTGTTCTTCTCGTCGAAGGGACACGACGTCCCGGGGCTCTACGCCGCCCTGCACGCGCTCGGCGTGATCCCTGCCGAGCGGCTCATGCGACTGCGGCGCCTCGGCGGCCTCGACGGTCATCCTGACGTCGGCGTGCCGGGGATCGAGGCGAACTCCGGATCCCTCGGCATGGGCATCTCGAAGGGACGCGGGATCGCCTGGGCGAAGCGCTTTCTGGGCCGTCGCGGGGTGGTCGTCGTGATGGTCGGCGACGGCGAGCTGCAGGAGGGGCAGAACTTCGAGGCGCTACAGGCCGGAGCGCACCAGTCGGTCGGCGGGCTCTGGGTGGTCGTCGACCGCAACGAGCTCCAGTCGGACAAACCGACGGACGAGATCCTCGCCCTGGGAGATCTGGGTCCGAAGCTCGCCGCGTTCGGCTGGCATGTGGAGAGCTGTGACGGCCACGACCACGCAGCGCTCCGAGAGGTGTTCAGGCGCTTTCGCGCGGACGACGGGCGCCCAAAGATCCTCGTCGCGCGCACGGTCAAGGGCAAGGGCGTCTCCTTCATGCAGCAGCATCGGGCGCTGGCTGACGGCGCCGGCACGTATCGCTGGCACGCCGGTGCGCCGGGGAACGAGGACTTCGAGCGGGCGCACGGCGAGCTCCGCGCGCACATCCAGGCCCGCCTCGTCGGGCTGGGCCTGGCGCCGCTGCGTCTCGACGCCGTTCAGCCGCTCGACGACCCACCCGCGATGTCGCTCCAGGGGGAGCCTGAGTCCGGCGCCGGCGCCCGCGCCGTGCGCCACAAG
>JACXTT010001026.1_pt1 | contig 47650 bp, 75 predicted proteins | sample 9270951 | NCBI WGS metagenome assembly JACXTT01 (sample SAMN15532306, study PRJNA645909) | rock metagenome | isolation source: weathered quartz diorite | place: Puerto Rico | collected 2017-06-21 | reverse complement strand
GGGAGCCGTTCTGCGGTGTCACTCCCTCGCCGCTCACTACGGTTTCGAGCGGTAAAGCGTTCCCGAAGGTGACGAAGCCTGTCCCGTCGTTCAAGTCCCGAAACCTCCTCCGCTCTGGCGAGCAACTCCCGCCGACGGATGAGGAGCCGATCACCCAACATCAGCGGCTCGCCGGGTACTAATGCGCCAGGTACAACTCGCCAAGCGGGTTGGCGAGACCATCAACTATCAGTTCGACTTTCGCTCGTCGCTCGCCAGCGGGGAGACACTGAGCAGTCAGTCGGCGACTGCGGCGGTGGAGTCGGGGGTCGACCCGTCGCCATCTGCCATACTCTCCGGTTCGGCGGCAAACTCTGGCGGACTGGTGACGCAGAAAATTACCGCTGGGCTGCCGGGGGTTCTGTACAGCGTTACGATGACGGCGAGCACCTCCCTGGGACAGGTCCTTCAGGACGAGAGTATCATCGCTATTCTTCCCAACCCTTCTGGCGGGACATCGACAGCCGGCGAGCAGCTGTTCCCCACCACTATCACCGACACCTCCGCCCCGGAATCTTCATGCACTGGGACCGTGGAATTCTTTTCGAACGGAACTCATCTTCGGTTCGATAACCTGGGTGGAAGCCACGCTCTACCGAATTGGTTCCTCCCCACTACGGTGGGAATCGGCGCGGGATACTACTGTAGAGTGACGACGGTCAGCGGCCCGTGGGGTTCGACTCTCCTCTACACTGGCGGCGGGCTTCTAAACCTCGGACTGTGGAATGTTCTTTCTAGTAACAAGTTCTTCACCGTCGATTCGACGGCGGTGGCGGGGCATTACGTCGGAGTGCTGCTGATCGAGATCAGCCCCTCGCCGATTGGGCCGGCGACCGTCAGCGCGCAGTACACCATCGACTTCACCGTTCCTGTCTAGGACGAACTGTGATCGAACTCAACAACCACTTAACCCTCTCGAAAGAGACATGTCGGGCGTTGAATCTCACTTCACACTTCGACGACCAGGACCTTCACACAATCGGCGAGGAGGTCTATCGCGGGTATCAGGCTGACTCGCTGACGCGATCGAAGTGGGAGAAGAGATCCGAAGCCGCGATGGATCTGGCGATGCAGCTCCAGAAATCGAAGAGCTTCCCGTGGCCAAACTGCTCGAACGTCGCTTTCCCGCTGGTTACGATCGGCGCGATGCAATGGCACGCGCGGGCGTACCCCGCGCTGGTTCAAGGGAAGAACCTTGTTCGTTGCCGCACCTACGGCCCCGATCCCGATGGGTCGAAGCGCCTGCGCGCCGACCGAATCGGCACCCACATGTCTTACCAGTTCATGGAGGAGGATGGACCATGGGAAGAGGAACACGATCGTGGCCTTCTAGCCTTAGCTGTGGTGGGGACAATTTTCAAGAAAACTTTCTTCAGTTCCACGCGCGGACACAATCGCTCCGAACTGGTGATGGCAAAGAACCTCACCCTCAATTACTGGTCTAGGAGCGTCGAAGACTGTCCGCGGAAGACCCACGACTTCCCCATCTCGCGGAACGAAATCCGGGAGAGAATTCTGCGGAAGGCGTTTAGAGATGTGAGAGAAGAGGAGTGGTTCACCCAACCTCCCCCGCCGAACACCGACAACATCGGACTGACCGGCGCCGCGCGCGCGGACGTGCGCACGGGTACCACTCCTCCTCAACCCGACGACTCGACCCCGTTCACCGCGTACGAACAGCACGTCGACATGGACCTCGACGGGGACGGCTACGCTGAGCCGTATATCATCACGATCCTGAAAGAGGACCACCGCCCGGTGAGGATCGTTACGCGGTTTGAGTGGGAGCAGATCGAATTCAACGACGAGAAGCAGGTCGTTCGGGTTCAGCCCCTTGAGTACTTCACCAAGTACGGCTTTATCCCCTCGCCGGATGGCGGGATCTACGACATCGGCTTTGGGAGTCTTTTGGGCCCGCTGAACGAGAGCGTGAACAGCGGAATTAACCAGATGATGGACTCGGGGACCATGGCGTTGCTGGCCGGCGGGTTCCTCGGACGAGGTGCGAAGTTCCGCGGGGGAGACAACAGCTTCCGTCCGTTCTCGTGGAACCGCGTCGATTCGACGGGCGACGATTTGGCGAAGAGCGTGATGCCTCTTCCGGTCCGTGAAGCGTCGATGGTGATGTTCAATCTCCTCGTCCTGCTGATCGACTACACGAATAGGGTGAGCGGCTCTACGGACGTGAACGTCGGCGAGAATCCAGGGCAGAACACTCCGAAGTATAACATGCAGGCCATGCTTCAGCAGGGCCAGATGATCTATAACGCAATCTTCAAGCGCCAGTGGCGCTGCATGCGCGGAGAGTTCAAGAAAGCGTACATCCTCAACGCGATGTACATGGACGCGGCGAAGAGCGGCGGGCGGTCTGGGATTGATATCAGCCGCGAGGACTACCTGGGAGACCCGCGGGCAATCGTTCCCTATGCAGACCCCAACATCTCTTCGATGGAGGCGCGGGTGCAGCAAGCGGTGAGCCTTGCTCAGCGCGCTGGGATGGTCGCCGGCTACAACCGCGACGAGGTCGAGAAGCTCTGGCTTCGTTCGATTCAAGTCGAGTCCATTGAACTGGTCTATCCGGGCGCCGACAAAGTCCCGCCGCTACCGAACCCGAAGGCACAGGTTGAGGAAATGAAGGGCCAGATTGCCTTGAAGAAAGAGCAGATCAAGTTCGTTGAGAAGCTTATCGAGATGCAAGAGAAACGCGATCTCACTCGTGCTCAGATCGACGGGCTGAAAGCCCAGGCCGCGAAGGCGCTGAGCGAGGTGGGTGTGGCGCGGGCGGGGACGTTAGTCCAGGCGTTCGAGGCGCAGGTTAGCGCGCTGACCGAGGTAGACGAGTCGATCCGCGGGCACATAGATCAGATGATAGAGATGACGCTTGGGGAGCAGAAAAATGCCAATGACGCCGCGCGTGGTGACGCCCGAGGAATGGGCGGGATGGCTGGCGGACCCAGTAACAAGGGAAGTTCGGCGCGCGCTTGAAGCCAAACGGGCGATGATCATGGAAGACTGGGCAGAAGGACGCCTGGACCGCGGGAACTTGACGCAGAACTCGCTGATGAACGCTGCGGGTCTTGCGACGTGTCAAGCTTACAAGGCGTTCTCACAGCTAGACTACGAAGAGATGATGGGACTTCTGTATGAAGAACACGAGTGGGCTGAGGCCGCTGGGACACGCGGTGCTGACGGAGCCTTACGAGAGTCAGACGACATCGATTCTGATTCCTGACGGAGTGAAAGAAAGGGAAGTTATGGTCGAACAGAGGGTGACGGTGGTGGAAGCGGGCGCCGAGGCGTGGAAAGAAGAGAAATCGCCGCGGGCTGTTCCAGGAGACAGGGTGTTGGTGTCGAAGTTCGCGGGCCACATAGCTATTGGTCCGGCGGATGGGCGGCGGTATCGAGTCGTGAACGACCGCGATATCTTCCTCCAGATCGAAGATAATGGAGACAAAAATGGATGAAGAGGGCGAAGTTGGTGAAGTCAGCGAAGAGACGGTGGCCGCCGCCCGTGAGATGGGTTGGGCGCCGCTGAACGAGTTCAAAGGCGATCCGGCGAACTGGATTGACGCCGATGCGTACGTCGAGCGTGGGAAGGCAATCATGCCGATCATGCGCGCGAACAACGAACGGCTTCTGAAAGAAGTCGCAGATCTGAAGAGTCTTATCACTGTCAAGGACGGTGAGAGTACGAAGTTGCGAGAGACGGTGGAAGCGCTGAAAGAGTTTCAGGAAGAGAGTGCGCGCCAGCAGTACGCGCGGGCTCGTGCGAGCCTTTTGAACGACAAGAAGCTCGCGAAGAAGGAAGGGGATGTGGACGCCGAAGTGGAGATCGACGAGGCGCTCGTACAGTTAGAAGAGAGAAAGCCAAAGGACAAAAAGGACGAGGAACCGGCGTCAAAGCCGCCTGCGACCGCCCCGCGGTTCGTCGACCAACCGTGGTATATCACCTGGGCGAAGAAGAATCCTTGGGTGGATTCGGACCCGGTAAAGAGCGCCACAGCGCTCGGCGTTGCGAGAAAGCTCGTGTCGGAAGGCGCGCAGCCGGGGCCAGAGTTTCTTGAGAAAGTGAGTGCGGAAGTGGATCGAATCTTCAACCCCTCTTCGCGGTCGAACGGTGATCGGGTTGAAGGGTCGCGCGGCGGGGCGGGTGGGGGCGGCGGCGGGAACGGACGCTCGTACAGCGACCTTCCGGCGGACGCGAAAGCTGCGTGCGATCGATTCGCCCAACGCCTCGTGGGCGAGGGCCGCGCGTGGAAAACGGTTGCAGAGTATCAGAAGCACTATGCGAAACAGTACTTCACGGAGTAGACAATGACCAAGATCATCGACGCGCAAGGGAACGCATCACAGCTGAACAGCTCGCCTAACGGCGCGCCGCCGGTGGTTGCAAAGACTCAAGAGGTAGTCACCGCGGCAGAGCCGTTAGGAGAAGGCGCGGCAGAAAGGCTTGCGCGTTTGCGTGAGGAGCGCGCGCGGGTAAGCCTTTCTGTTCCGCGTCAGAAGATGAAGGTTCCAGAGATTCCGGGGAAACATCTACACTGGGTCAACGATCACCAGGGAAGAGTACAGGTCGCTCTGCGGGCGGGGTATGCGTTCGTGAGCGACGACGAAGTCCAACAGGCCGATTTCTCTTTCGCGGGAGATAGCACGAAGACAGCAAACAGCGACATGGGTTCGCGAGTTAGTATGGTGGTGGGCGCCGACGAAACCGGCGCGCCGATCCGAGCGTATCTGATGGCGCTTCCGCAGGAGCTCTGGGAGATAGACCAGGCGCTACTGCAAGAACAGAACGACCGCATCGCGATGGCGTTGAAGCGCGGGCGGATTGGAACCGCGGATGTCTCGAAAGAGGACTTGGCGCAGACCTACGTGAAGTCGGTGGAAGTCAGCCGGCGGGACGTGGTTATCCGCCCGGCGAACCCTGCGGACGTGTCGAAAACCATTTGATGGAGGCGTGAGTGCCTAACCTCAATGCTCCGTACGGTCTGAAGCCTGTTCAGTACCGCAACGGGAATCCCTGGAACGGACAGGCAAGGTTGTACGCTATCGCCGCGGCGGACACCAACCCGTTTTACATCGGCGACCCGGTGAAGAACACAGCGGCTGCGGACGCGAACGGACTGCCGGTGGTGACGCTGGCCACGGCGGGAGCGACGGCGCGCGGAGTTATCGTGGGGATCGGAACGGTAGTGCAGGGCGGTTTCCTGCAAGGTGGGCCGTACGTAAACCCCGACAACCTCGGCGCGACGTCCCGTCCAAGTGGTGCGCAGACGAAGGTGTACTACGCCGCGGTGGTCGACGATCCCGACGTGGTTTTCTCTATCATGGAGAACGCCGGGACGCCGGGCACGGCGGCGCAGATTACATCGAAGAACGCCAATTTCATCTACGCGGCGCCGGCGACGGGGGTGTTCGTGAGCGGAGTAACGCTCGATCCGACCACCTATGCAACGACAGCGACCCTGAATCTGAAGCTTCTGAGCGCAGTTCAGGATTACCAAAACGTCCCACTCACTGCGAATCAGCGGCTGTTGGTCTTACTCAACAACCACGACTTCAGCAGCGGCGTGGCCGGCATCTAAGGGGAGGCGAAAATGGCTGGTGGAATTATCACTACTGGGAGCCACCCCAAATCACTGTGGCCCGGCGTTCACGATTTCTGGGGGCAGATCTTCAACGAGCACCCGCCAGAGTATCCGGATCTCTACGAGATCATGGATTCGGGAATGGCGTATGAAGAAGAGGTCCAGATCACTGGCTTCGGACTCGCGCCGACCAAACCGGAAGGCTCGCCGGGGACGTATGACTCGGAAGTGCAGGGCCCGGTCTCGCGCTACACCCACATCGCGTACGCTCTCGGCTACATCGTGACGTACGAGGAGTTGCGAGACAATCTGTACGAGAAGGTCTCAATGCGCCGGTCGAAGGCGAACGCATTCTCCATGACTCAGACGATCGAGAACGTGGCAGCGGCGCCGTACAACCGCGGGTTCAACTCATCGTTCACGTTTGCCGATGGTCAGCCGCTGTTCTCGACGGCCCACCCGTTCACCACGGGCGGCTCGTTCTCGAACATGCTCTCGCCAGGTGCGGACCTGAGCGAGGCGGCGCTGGAAGATATGTGCATCCAGATCATGGGCTACTCGACCGATCGGGGTCTGCTCGTGAACTTCATGCCGATGTCTCTCCACGTTCCGCGGCAAGAGTGGTTCAACGCGAACCGGATTCTGAAGAGCGTGCTTCAGCCGGATCAGAACAACAACAATATCAACGTTCTGCGCGCCACGAATGCGTTCCCGAAAGGGATCAAGCTCAATCACTATTTCACCGCGCCGCACGCCTGGTTTGTTCGTACGAACGGACAGAACGGGATGCAGATGTTCTGGCGCGACAAGCCGAGCTTCGATCAGGACAATGATTTCGACACGAAGAACGCTAAGGCGCTGAGTTACATGCGGTTCTCGCTCGGCAATACCGATCCGCGCGGAGTCGCAGGAAGCAATGGGCCGTAGGAAAGTGTAGGGGTAGTCCTGCAGGATTAGCGTAGGTTAATCCTGCAGTTTTTCTTCCAGCGGGCTTGTCCCGTTCACTCTGTCTGAACGCTAGGAGATGCAAATGGGTTCTATCGCAAGGTTTCTTCCGGGGATCGGCGTCACGCCGCCTCGTAGCCTGCTCGCGAATCTGCCGGCCGTGCCCGGCTCGCGGCAGGTTCTGAAGGTTGAGGACTTCGTCCCATATCGCGCGGGGGATTTCACCCTGACGCAGACGAACGGCACCACCGCGGCGTTCGCGTGGAACTGCGGCGCGGTTCAGCTCTCCACCACGGGCTCGACCGCCGGCGACCGGATGTTTCTGTCGCTGCCAACAAGTGCGTGGCAAATCGTCCAGGGGAATCAGTCGTTCATGGACACGAAGATCGCCATCCGCGGGTCCGCCGCGGTGGGTAATGCGAACGACACGAACATGTTCTGCGGCTGGTTCAACACCGCCGACCCGGCGACCGCGACAGACGGGCTGTACTTTCTCAAACCGTCCGGCGGGTATACGGTGAATTTCATCGTGAAGAAGGGCGGGACCACTACCACGTTCCAGAACGTCGCCGACCTGTCGAAGCCGTCGGGGATCGTGAACGACGCCGCGTCGAGTGCGGGGACGTTGGCGGGGACTATCTCCGGCAATGCCTTGACGGCGGTGAGCATCGGGACCGGCGGCGGCGGATATCAGAGCGCGCCGATCGTTATCCACACCACCGCGGCGGGAACGCTCGGGACGGTTTACGTTCAGTTGGGCTCGACCTCGTTCTTCGGCAATCCATCTCTGCCGGCGAACCTCACACAGCTCACCTACGGGGCGCTTTACGCGCCGTACATCACCGCCGCCGGCTCGGGCTATACCAACGGCGCGGCGTCGTTCGATGTCTGCGCTCTTCACGATCTTCAGATCTACTTCGACGGCAAGGGGCGACTGATCATCGGCATTAACGGCCGCGCAACGCTTTCGATCGGCGGGAGTGCGGTGGAGATCGCGCCGACGGCGATGGTCCCAGGCCAGACCTACAACCTTGCCTCGGCGGGCGTGGGTCCTAACTTCTCCACGATCGGTACACAGCTTTCCACCTCTGTTGCCCCGGTTCAACCCGCGTTGGGTTCGTTCTTGAACGTCTCTCCGCTCACCACGATGCAGTGGATCACGGGAATCGGCAACACGACCGCGAATGCGCGGGCGATGTTCATCGACGAGGTTAATCTCGCCAGCGAGCTGAACTGATGAAAACCACGGTGAGCAGCCGGGTTCTGATGAATGGACAGAAGAACTGCGCCGTTCATATCATTGGGATTCTGTCCCCAGGACCGGAGTCTGGCTGGCTTACCGTGGTGGAGGCGAAGAAGTTTGGCGCGTCGCGGGTGAAGTTGGATCACGTAGAGTGGGCAATAACCTCTGCTTTGGAAGTGTTCCTCGCGTGGCACGTCGAAGGGGCGCTGGACGGTGGGGAGTTGATCATTCCGCTCGCCGGCCGCGGGACGCTAAACTTCTCCGACTATGGCGGACTGACGAACGAGCTGGAAGGGCGAAGTGGGAACATCGAGCTACGCGTGCAGGTAACTCAGGAGATCCCCCGCGGACAGCAAGCTTTCGCCCTTTTTCTGGACCTGATCAAACAGGAGTAGAGATGGAATCGGTAACACTAGCTTCTGGCGAAGTAAGCAGGTTTTTCGCTTTTTCGCTGACTGCCGCTGGAGATCCTAATCGGTTGTCGACGGCGACGGGATCTTCGCAACCGATAAGGAAGGAGCGGGTTTATAGCACTTTCCAGGCTACGGTGTTCGGTTCAGGCGCGGTCACCGCGACGGTTATTATCGACGCGACGAACGATGACAAGACGGGGGAAGGGCGGCAGATTCCCGTTACGCTGAACGGTAGTACGACGGTGACGAGCGGCGCGTTGTTCAACGGCTTTGTGGACGCCAATGGGCGGTGGGTGCCGCCAGTCCAGATCGGCGACGCGATTTCGGGGACTGGCATCCCGGCGGCTACTACAGTCACCGCGGTGGCGTCGGCGTCGAGCATCACCATCTCGAACGCTGCGACGGCGACGGGGCCAGGATATTATCCGCTGTTCACCGGCGTCGATTGGATTAAAACCCCGCTGGGAACTATCACTCTAACGTCGACGAACTTCGACTCCGACGGGTTCACCACCTCGGCGGCTTGGCGTTGGGTGCGCGCGCGGATCACCGCGATCACGGGAACCAGCGCGACGGTCTGGGTAGCGATGGGCGTGTAAATGCCCGCGCAAGGCAATACATGGGCAACGGGAACTCCTGGTCAAGGCATTATCGAGGGTTCCCAGACGCCCTTGATGGGGCAGCCCAACTACGTCTGGGACCCGGGGATGCTGGCCTGGGTGAAGATGGTCCAGCCCGGCGGTGGGGGCGGCGGAAGTGTTACGCAGGGGACAGTTCCATGGATTACGGATCAGCAGCTCAAGACTTACGTGCCGGTGAGCGGGACTATAAGCGCAAATGGGGACAACGTCGTAATCACTCCCGCTGCGGGGAAGACGGTGAGAGTGTATTACCTGTCGTTCGGCGCGGATCAGAACAACTCCACGCAGGTGATTGTAAGACTTCGTCCATCGTCGCTTGCTTTAGGATCGTCGTGGTACACTTATCCGCTGGTTCCTGGCGCAGTGATCGCGCGAAACGTTGGCGCGGGAAAGTTCTATGTTGCGGGCGGGGTGAACGATACTATCATCGTGAATCTGAGCGGATCTTTGACGGTGTACTGGACGCTAGAAACGGATCAAATATAATGCCATTCATTAGGCCTACGGTTCTTAATGCGTTGCCGTTCATAGACACGTTCTCTTCCAACAGCAACCCGATCTCCCTTAGTCCTTCGTATGTCCAGGGATTCACGACGGGTGGTTCCTGGCATGACATGAAGGCGGTTGGAGGTGTTGCCTACGCTACGGCCTTCACCGACAACTTCGACGATGGCATTTGTATCTTCAAGTCTGCCTTGATCAATACATCCAAACACTACGCGAAGATCACCGCCCACAAACAGTCTGGCTATACGCCCGCCGACTCTCACGAGATCGAGGCGTTGTTGATGTTCGATATCACCAGCGGGAATGCTCGCGGATACGAAATGGATTTCGTGTTCAGCAGTTCAGTCAGTCCGGTCAGATGGAATGGAGGGTTGGGCAGCTTCGATGTATTTGGCACTAACTGGGGCACGACTATCAGCGGCTCTGCTCCTGGGGCGCTGAACGACGGCGATGTCGTGGAGACGCGCGCCGACTCGACCAGCGGCTCTCCTGTCTTCACGATGCTCGTAAACGGCTCTCAGGTCTGGCAGTTCACCGATACTACGGCTAGTAAGTGGACGACTGGCTATCCGGGCATCGGATCGTTCATTCGTAGCGGCGTCGGTTCTGGGAACGAAGGCAAGTATGCAATCGATGCTTGGGAATGCGGGAACTTGTAAATGGCGCTCGTTCAAGTCACCAAGTCTGCAGACACCAACGATGGGAGCGCGGCTACCGTTGCGACTGCTGCATTCTCTGCCAATACGACTGTGGGCAATACCATCACCGGACATGTTAGCTGGCAGGGCACCTCGACTGGGGACCTGACTTCCGTTACCGGGCAGGGCACCGCGACGATCGTCGATAGGATTCTTGTAGATTCTGTTGGCAATATTTTCATGGCCACTTATGTTCTTCAGAACATAACAGGCGGCGCTACTACAGCCATGACGGCTAACTTCAGTCCCAATGCCACCTTTCGGCGTATTTCAGCTCAAGAGTTCAGCAACATCGATACCGGCACCCAACCGAATGCTCATGAGATCAATGCAAGTGCAACTTTCGGGACCGGAACAGATGCGGTCACGAGCGCCGTCACGTCGGGCCAGACGACGACGGCAACCTGCACGCTATGGGGTGCGGCTTATGACGATACGACCGCGACGATACCAAGCGTAGGGACGGGCTTTACGAGCGCCGATAGCATGACCCTTGTAGCTGGCGATGCTTTCCGAATCGAATACAAGCTTGCTGACGCGTCCGGAAGTGGCAAGAAATCCACATTCACTACTACTGCCGGCACGGACAAAATCGGCGTTGGGTTTATAGCGCTAACTGAACCATCAGCTGTAGTTGTTTTCCCTCCAACTTTGTTAATGGGCCAAGCTTGCATGTAAGGGAGATAGAGATGAATAATGAGGGTTATGTAGTTATTGATCACCGAGCTTCTCCAGGCCTTTCTTTGGAACTGGCGCAAAAGCTGGGAATGCCCGCGGGATCGACCTTCTATGAAGCAGCCACACTGCATTGCCATCACTGCGGTGGCCACGTTCGGCTAAATCCGGACAGAGTCCGAGCACGGACGACGTGTGCGAAATGTGGCAACGGGTATATCTGCGATGGATGCGCAGAAGCAGCAGCTCAACCCGCGTACATCCATCGAAGCGCGAAAGAGATAATCGACATGGTTCGTTCGGGGCGTTGGACCATTGTCGGTGGACCCGCCGGAGCCCCGCATCTTATTCCTGTAGAGGAGCTTTCGAATGGCTAAGCGGATATTTCATGCAGTAAACTATACCCCTACCGCGACAGCGGACGCAGCAGCGTTAGCGAATGGGACGTACATGGCTCTGAAAGGGGGGTCGACTACCCAGCTTATCTCTGTGCTGGAAGTGAAAGTGACGGGATTCAACGGAGCGAATGCGCCGACAATTCTCCAGCTCGCTAGAAACTCGACCATTGGTGTTACTCCCACTGCGCTTGCGGCCCCGAACAGCGACGGCCCGGAACATCCTGCCACCGCTGCTCTCGCAGCCCCGCCGGTTAGCTACACCGCTGCAGCGACGGGCCCCCTTCGTTCCGCTGCGACATCGGATGCAAGGCTCGAATGCGGCATCAACGCGTTCGGCGGTATCCTTCGGTGGAACGCTGCCCCGGGACAAGAGTGGTGGATTCTCGGCAACACTGCTCAATTTGGTGAATCCAGTCTCTCCGCCTTCACCGGGGGCACTCCCGGTCCGCTCTCTTCTCATCTGATTTACGAACCCCTATGAGCACCCTCGCTGTCGCTGTTCTCCAGTCGGTTGGTTCCGACTCCGACCCGACGAAGTTCTTTGCCACAGTAAAGTTCGCCCCGATCATGAGCGGATATCCTGGCGGCACATCGAGCCTGGGAGTCTAAGATGAGTCTTGGGTACTTTGAGGCTATCTGTTCGCTGAAAGCGGATGGTACAGCGTTGACTGCCGCCGCTCGCGCGAGTGCCACGCAAGGCTCCGCTGCGACTGGTGCGCGTGGCACTCTGACGGCGAACAAGCTGCGGCTGGGAGATTATCTATTCGCTATTCTCGGTGGTCGAGTGTCGTGTGTGGTAACCACCCCTGGAACCTTTCGCGTCGACATTTCGTTCGGCGGGACCGCGAATTTTGACACTCTTGCCATCACCCTGAACACTACAGCTCAAACTACTGTTCCGTGGTCGGGGTTTGTTTGGGGAAGGGTTACAGAGATAGGCACTGCAGGCAACATCTTCTGGCAAGGCTTGTTTACCTCCACTGCGTTTCTCAACGTCGCAGCGGTGGCTACTGGGCCATTTGCTGGTGGGGTCACGGTTCCGTTCAACACCGCACCAGTAATCGGAGCTAACTTTGACATGACGGTGAATCAGCTGGTTGACGTGAATTTCACTCAGACTGTAGCCACCGGTTCCTTTACTCTCCACACATTCCTTTTCGGTTTGATGTCGTCGTCAGGATACTAGAAAATGGCTGGTCCGCTCAAGTCTGGTCCTGGTCCTCGCAGAGGCCCTGGGGCTAGGCTGCGCCGGCAATCTCAGCCTAGAATTGACGTAGTTCAATTACGGGCGCCTTACTACGTTCAGATTTATCGGCGGAACTGGCAACAGGCGGATCAGCAACCAAATACGCTGTTGACGCTTCTCGCTCCAGCGACGGTATCCCCTCCACCATTTACACCGAGTTATGATCTTCCTCCGTCCCGTCCATTCCCGATGGATCTACGGACGTGGGTTCAAGGTCTCTCGCCCATCGAGAGTCCAGGTAACGCGTTCATCGCCAATCCAGAGATCTACGACCTCCCACCTCGTAGTGCGGCATATCCGAACGACTTGCGGACATGGACACAAGGCTCGCCGATTCTCTTGTCGGCGACTCCAACGCCGCCCCCGCCTTCGTACGATTGGCCTCTCCCACAGGTCGCGGCTAGGGATAATAGTCTTAGGTCGTGGATTAGTGTTTTCCCCCTCCCTTTGAATGGAGGAGACAGGCCTCCAGTCATCTACGACTTTAGCGTCCCGAAAGCTCCGCAGAGGGCGAACGAGCTATCGACGTGGGTTCAGAATCTCTTAGAAACTACCCTTGCGCCGGTTATTCAGCCGTTTACGCAGACGGATTGGCCAGTTCCGGCACAACGTCCGAGAGGGGATTTCTCGTTCACGGAATCTACTCCGCTAACGTTGCTAGCCCCGCCGGCTGCCTCTCCACCAGTTTCGTACGGGAATTCGCCGGTTCCGATTCCTCAGATCTATCCGGTTGGATTGCGCACGTGGATCAACACGTTCCCGCTTCCGTTCTTCGGGGGAGCGCAACCGCCGTTCTTGTATGATTATCCGAACCCCCGCGGGGCAGTTTATCCTATGGATCTCCGGACGGTGGGACTCGATCTTCTTCAATCCACTTTGCGTCCCACCCCGCCCGCCATCTCTTTAATCATCATAATTAACGAGTGAGTCATGGATCATCACATGGTCGTAGTCAGCAAGAGGTTTCACGAGTCTCAGATTCATTACACCGTAAACAATGTGGGGCTGTCACTATCAATGACGTTGGACGAGTTCATTCGATCTCTCGCAAAAGCCGCAATCATTCCGGAGAAAGTTGAAGGACTGGTGAAGAAGAAGAGTGTCCCCTTGCTAACGCAAGAACAGCTTCTCGAGATGCTTAGCTTGGCTTCTTCCTACGTCACCGACGAGATGAAGGCAGCTTCAATCCACAATCCCCCTCCTCTACAAGCAGGTTAGGATGGGCCGCGCAGACTATCTCGATCTCGGTGACTGGAACGCTATCTGCTATCGCTGCGGGCGGAAGCGGAAAGCGTCCACTATGCAGAGACAGTGGCAAGGGTACTGGGTTTGCCAAGAGCATTGGGAGCCTCGCCAGCCCCAGGACTTCGTCCGCGGGATAGTGGATATCCAGACGCCGCCGTGGGTTCAGCCCCCGCCGACAGACGTGTTTGCGGCGTTCTGCACGCCGACCGGGCGGACGGGGTATGCAGGCTACGGCGTAGCTGGGTGCATGATCCCCTCCTACATCGACCCGTCGTTCCCAGGAACTCCGCCGCCGATCTCTGCCGCGTCTGTTCCTCCGTCATTCACCTGGCCGCCGTCCCTTACCTCTTTCCTCACAGTGGTGTATGGGGTGGCGAGTATCCACTCTTCCGGCGGAGGCGTCCCGAACGGGTCGTTGGATATCTTCAACAACACTGGGACGGACAGCGCATACGTGTATCTGAATTCGATTCCAGCCACAACTGTAACCTCTCGCCAAGCGGTTTCGGTTCCCTTCTGGAATGTTACTCCGAGTCTTCAGGGAGTTTACAGCCGAGCCACACTTCAAGCGACGCCAACGGTACTCCAGAACGGCTATCGAGGTGATTACTTCCTTCCCATCCTGCGTATTCTTCGGTTCACCGCGGGAGTTCCTACTACTCTCGCCACTCTCGATCTGACTGGATATGCAGGGGGGTTCTACACGAACACGGGGAACGGAGGGACGTTCAACTTCGTTGACAACGGACCGGGGAACACGATGGAGCTTTGGCTAAGCAGTCCAGGCCAGCCAGACACGACGCATGTAACCGCGACTGGCGCCGCCACTACCCCGTTCGCGTCGGGAAGAATTGGTTTCTTGTCCTTCGTCAACATCGCTGGGTCTGGTGGGCCGACAGCGTTTTCTAGCTATTCTGCGGTCTACACTCCTTAGGATCCCCCATGGCAGATATCACCTTTGTTGACCAGGTAACTGTGGTTCCCGCGTTGTGGCTCAACGATATTAACATCGCGGTTTACCGCGCGTTGGGGTTGGGTACTGCACCGTTGGGCGTCGCGCCGACGACCGCAGGGGCGGTGAGGAATAACATTGGCCTGAACGCGGTTACGGCAACGGGAACGGCGGACGCTCTGGTGATCGCGGTTCCTGGAACATACACTCTGGCGGATGGCGCGCCGTTCGTGTTTAAAGCCGCGGCGAACAACGTCAACGCGCCGACTCTCAACGTCAACAGTCTGGGAGTGAAGAACATCGTAAGACCGGATGGAACGGCTCCGGGGCGGGATAGTCTGGTCGCTGGACAGATTTATCAGGTCTACTACAACGCGACGCTTGCCGGCGGGTCATTCCAACTTGCTACTTACCCCACGCCGGTTCAGTACTACTTCACCGCGAGGAACTCAGCGGCGCGAACGACTGCGGGAGTGTTCGCAACCTATACTAAGATTCTCGATCCGTTCAACACGTTCAACAACACGACAGGGGTGTTCACCGCGCCGGCTGCCGGGCTATATGTGGTTGCGTTAGCAGGTGCCATCACTTATGCGGGAGCGAACGCTTCTTGCGTGATCGGCTATCGTCTGAACAGCGTCTCTCAACTCGCTCCGGTCACTGGGCAAGCAACGTTCGCGACGAATAGTCAGAGTACTACGCTTCTTCAGCCTACGCTTCTCGCACGGAATGACACGATCGATACAGAGCTGGTGAGTATAGCTGGCGCCAGCGCGTCGGCGCAGATCTTTCTTCTGTCGGTCTTCCGGGTTAACTGGTTGTGACGATGAGCGCTGTAGACGAACTCTCTCAGTTACGCGAACGCGTCGCCGTGGTAGAGTCGAAGATGACTATGTTGGAGCGGAGCCAGATAGACCAGACGGTTCTGTTAAAAGAGAACGCGAAATCGATGGAGGCGTTGCATCGACGGTTCGACAAGCAATACAGTTTCATCGGCGGGATTGTTTTCGTTGTGACTGGCCTGTGGGCGGTGGTACAGTTCGTTCTACACTTCTTCGGAGGGACAAAATAATGGACATGATTCTTCAGACGCTTTCGATTGAACCGCAAGGAGCGTTTAGCTATCTCCTGGACGTGAACAGGAAGCAGGTAGCGGTGACAGTGGAGCACACCTACGACGTGGAAGGCGGCGGGCAGATGGTGAAGCTTCCCGCCGGCACGTATGATTGCAAGCGGGGGATGCACACTCTCAACGGGCACTACTGGTTTGAGACGTTCGAAATCACAGGAGTGGTAGGGCGCACGGGAATCCTGTTCCATCCAGGAAACACGGAACTTGATTCGAAAGGATGCGTCTGCACCGGCGAAGCGTTTAACCATCTCTATGGACTGAAGGACGTTACCAATTCTCAAGAGACGTTTCAGAAGTTCATGCTGCTCCAAACGGGAGTGGAAAACTTTAAGCTGACAGTTGAGAATCGCTAATTTAACCGACGTTAAAGGCGCAGGTTATGGACAAGTACCGTGAGATGATGATTTACCAGCTGGACCTGGCGGGGATTCTTCTGGTGATTCTCCTTCTCTTGATGATCGTGATACTCTGGCGCGCCCAACGCGCCGAGGGGTTCGACCTAAAAGAGGCGCTGAAGAACGACGAGGGGAAAGTGAGCTTCCTTCGAATCTGTTCGCTTGGTGCGTTCGCCTTTTCGTCATGGGCGCTGATGAAACAGACTCTAGCCGCCGGCGGGATTGATCCACTTCTTTACGGTGAGTATGTCGCGCTGTGGGGTGGCATGCCGATGGCTAACAAATTCATCGACGCACTACAGGTGAAGTGGTCCAAATGATCTGGCTCAAGATCCTCGGCCCGATGATTCTGGTCGGCGCATTATTCGGCGCGGGGTGGTGGGAAGGCGACAAGGCGTGGAAAAAAAAGTACGCCACGCTGGAAGCAACGTATCAGGTGGAGCGCGCTCGGTGGGACGCGCGGATCAATTGGATCAACGGTGAAGGCCGCGCGCAGGACGAACGTTCAACGAAGGAGTTTCGAGATGAAATCGATGTTAGCCGCAAGCAGCTTAGTGCTGTGCGTGAGCAGCTGCGCAGGGAACGCGCCGCACGCGCCGCCCTCAAACCTGCCGGAGATGCCCCCGCTACCTGCAGAGCTTTTGCTGCCCCGCCAACCCAACTTTCTGAACAGGATGCAGACTTTCTTACAGGGGAAGCAGAGCGAGCCAACGAAGTCGTCGCCGAGCGAAACACCTGCGTTAGGAAGTACAACGAAATGAAGGCGATCATAGATAGCTTCAAAGGAGAGTGAGGTGACTATCCAGGTACACGTAGATAAAGTAGAGGCCCATTCAGGGCTGACGGACGCACAGGCGGGCGTCCTGCAGCAGATCCTGGACTTAATCACCGCCGTTAACCAAAGGACGATCGCTATGGCAAGCGCATTCGATACACTCCAAGGGGAAATGCAACAAACGAAGCAAGCGGTGGACGCGCTAGTCGCGGGGCTGAATGATCTAAGGACCCAGCTGGCCGCGGCTGCGCAGAACGGCCTTACGGCGGATCAGGTCACAGCGTTGGTTAAGCTCGCCGACGACACGCAGACAGAAGCTCAGGCGGCTCTGGCCGGCGGGGCTCCGGCGCCTGCGCCTACGCCGCCGCCCGCGGGGTGATCTATGGATCAAGTAACCGCGGATGCGCTTGCGGTCCAGAACGCCGATAGTTGGAAGCGTCAGGCGGACAACTCGGCGGCGTTCTTGGTCGTAATGCAGGCAGTTAACGCCCGCGACATGCAGATCCAGTCTCAAGACGCGTGGCTCAAGCTGTACGAGATGCACCTGAAAATCCGTCTGGGTCCGTCGCAGATTGTTTCGACGACTACAGACGCGGTGCTTACCGACATGGTGAACGACGCGTTCAACATGACCAACACCGCATGGCCTCTCATTCAGCCGGTGCTGGCTAAACTCACGTAGGAGCGAAGATGAGCATTCCTGCCTCTTTTTCACAAGTACGGCGTATCATCGAATACGCGATGAAGAATGCGTATAAGCTGGAGGAGGGGCAGGAACCCAATGGAGAGCAGTACGAAACGGGGATGAATCGCCTTAACGACCTTGCTAACTTCCTCCAGACTCAGGGACTACGGCTATGGACTCAACTCGACGTTCCGATAACGTTGACCGCTGGTATCCAGCTCTATCCGCTTCCGGGGACCGGGAGTGGGAAACCGCTCCGCATCCCGCGGAACTTGAGTTATACGCTCAACGCGAACGGACAGGTAAAGACGCCGGTTCTAACCCTCTCGCAGCAAGAGTGGGTGCTCCTGAGCCAGAACGCACAGCAAGGACCGATCAGCCAGATTTATGTGGACAAGCAGCTCGGAGTGCTGAACGTCTACACCTATCTGATTCCGGACGCGACGGAAGCATCGAGCAAGACTCTTCACGTCGTGATCCAGAACCAGATGGTGCTGTATCAGAATCTGACGGATTCGGTGCAGTTTCCACAGGAGTGGTACGTCGGACTGCAGTGGCTTCTAGCAAAAGAACTCGCCACAGGACAGCCGCAAGAGATTATCGCGCGGTGTGATGCGATGGCGGAGTACTATCGCAAGGAGCTGAATAACTGGGATGTGGAAGAGGATCAGACGTTCTTCACTCCGGACACTCGGATGACCAACTATGCCGCAAACTCCTTCACCTAGCAGCGGGCGCCCGCGGGTTCCTCTCGCGGTGCAGCTGGATTCCCGCCAGGGAGACGCTACCACTGACGCGCGAATTATCAACGGCTTTGTGGAAAGGGACGCCGACGGAGATTGGCAGGTTAACAAACGGCCAGGGGTCTCGGTCTACGTGCAGAACGTCTCGCCGATCGGCCATGCGGTGGGGCAGTTCCTTGGGTTCGAGGGAACGTTCGGACACATTCTCTCGTTCTACTTCGACTCTTTAACGGTGAACACGAAGATTTTCGAGTCAGGGGTGCTGAAAGGTACGTTCTCGGGAACTGATATTCGAACTACTTCATCTCAGTATGCAGATGATTTTATCGTGGTGAATGGCGGCGGAACGGTACTTCACACTTATCAACTCAGCACCTCTACAGTGGTAGCTCAGGCTGTTCCCACAGGATCGACGCTAGTTCCGGGGATCGTTACCCTCGACGACACCACGTACGTGATGGACCAGCTCGCGCAGATTTGGGGATCGGGGATCGGAAACGCGGTGTTCGGCGGGAATTTCTCCCAAGCGCGAAGCGAGCCAGGCTACGGTGTCTATCTCACAAAGCAAGGTCCGTACGTCGTCGCGATGAAGACGTTCTCCACGGAATTCTTCTACGACGCGGTGAATCCAACGGGGAACCCCATCTCGCCGGCGAAGGGGCTAGAGATCAAGTGGGGCTGTTCGGACGCGCGGACGGTTCAGGATATTGACGACACGTTAATTTGGCTCGCACGTTCGCGGGAGTCTACTCCGTTCATTGCGATGATGATTAAACAGCAATCGCAACGGATCTCGCCGCCGTGGGTGGACCGAATGCTTCAAGAGAACGTGTTCAACTCCGTCCCCATATTCTCCTCAACGTTTAAGACTCGCGGGCATTCGTTTTATGTCCTCACCGTCGCGTCGGTCACCCCCGGCGGGCTGACGATCTCAGTGGTTTACGATATCACTCAGCAGCAGTGGTACCTCTGGCAAGGGACTTCTTCACCGTACTGGCCGTTCGTCTACGCCATAACCCACCCCAGCGGGGTTATTGTGGTGGAGCATGCGACGGATAACACGCAGACGTTTGCCATCAACCCTTTCATCTACACCGACCGGGACAGTTCGAACGATCTGGTGTTTTCGGTGGACATCTACACTCCGAACGCAGACTTTGGCACCCGCCGAGTCAAGACCCTCTCGCGGATGGATTTCATCGGCGACCAGCAGCCGTGTAGGATGAAGGTGCGGTTTAGCGAGGATGATCAGAGGACGTGGAGTCAGTTTCGTGAGCTCGATCTCAATCTCAAGCGGCCAACCCTTATAGACTGCGGGACGTTCCGTCGGCGGGCGTGGAACTTTCGCCACGAAGCGGCGACGCCGTTCCGCCTCAACGCGGTGGAGTTAGATCTAGGAGTTGGATCATGAGTGGGGTTCCGTTGCGCCTTCCAGGATATCATACTCCGTTGCACATCAAGGAGGGGGAGACCTCTCCCACGGGAGAGCGAGAACTGGGCCAGGTCTGGAAGACGTTCTTCCAAGGACTGTCGGCGTTGCACAGTCCAAATCTCCAACCCCGGGTCATCACCGTAGGAGCTTCTCCCTTCGTCTACCAGAATAAGAATTCTTATCCAGTTCTAATCATTGTAGGAAACGGAACGACTACAGGGATAGATTGGAGTCCAGACGGGATCACATTCTATTTCATCAACATGCGTGCACTCTTACTAACTCCAGGATTTTTTATTCGAGTGGGTTACACCGTGACGCCAGACATGTTTGAAGTTCCTTTCATCTAGGAGACGCCGTGGGCTGGCTCAGCGATATCAATGCCTTCCACAAATGGGAAGACAAGGATATCTGGAAGAGGATGAAGGACAATCCAGAGCAGCTTCTTCTCGGCTTTGGAGATCCTATCCAGGCGCGAGTGGCGAAGGGGATCACGGGAAAGGACTATGAGTCCTTTAGCGACTTGGGTCTAGGGAATCGGGATTTTAAGAACTATGAGGCGGAGACAGGGCACGATCCCAAGTCGGTCGAGAAAGTGCGAACGACGGTAGGATCGATCTTCGCCATTGCGTACGGCGCGTACGGCGCGGACTCGTTGGGGTGGGGGAGTCTAGCGGGAAAAGGATTAGGAGCTCTTGGTAGCAGCGCTGTGAAAGGCGCGTCAGGAGATTTCGCAACGACGGGCGGTTCGGCGGGAACGGGTTCATCAGGGAGTGAAGGAATGGGATTCTTTAGCAGTTTGTTGGGGGGTGCAGGAAGCTTCGGCGGGCCGCTCGGAGGACTGCTGGGGAATTTATTCACTGGCGGAGGTACATCGAACGCGCAGACCGCGGCGGGGATGAACGATCCCTTTGCGGGGCAGCGCGGGCAGTATCAGAGCCAGCTCTCCGCGCTGATGGCGGACCCTAGTTTGGTGAAGAACCAACCGGGGTATCAGTCGCAGTATGACGAGGCGTTCCAGGGGATGCAGCGACAAATGGCCGCCGCGGGGAACACGAACTCTACCCTTGCAATGGACACCGCCGCGAAGTTTGGTCCGCAGTTTGAGCAGATGTATCTGGATAAGGAGATGGATCGATTGATGGTGCTAAGCGGCGCGACTCTTCAACCGCAGCACCCTGGCGATACGTACCAGCGGGGGATGGCGGGAAGCCAGAGTGCGTTGTCGAACCTCTTTGGACAGGGGCTAGGACAGCTATTTGGTGGACAGAGCGGAGGTTTCGGTTCGATGCTTTCTGGTCTCTTTGGAGGCGGAGGGTCGATGGGACAAGGAGATTTGGCGAGTTGGGGAACATCAGGAGGGATGTTCTCCGGGGGAGGAGGTTGGGGTGGAATGGGTGATTGGGGAACAGAGCTAGGAGGGATGTTCTCCGGTGGCGGTGGATGGGGAGATGTGGTTAGTGGAATGTCGGGAGCGATGTAATGGCATTCAATGAAGATGTAGCTAATCTGTTCCCTGGGTATCGCGAAGCGCAGGGGGAGATCGCACGGACGAACCTTCTGAACGCTCAGGTTGCGGAGACGCAAGCGCGGACGGAGAGTGAAAAACAGCAGACGGTGCAACGCCAGCGGCAGATGGAGTTTCAACAGAAGCTTCAAGGCCTCTTGCAACAGGGTCAGACCGGCCGGCCGATGGAGACGCCGGAGGATTACGCGAGTGAACTCGAACGTATCGGTCAGGCGGAGATCGATGCAGGGTTTGTGAATGATGGACAGAAGCGGTTCGAATCGGCGGCGTTGGTACGGTCGCGCCAGGCGACGGGAGAGCGTGCGGCGATCGCAGGGTTGAAGGATCGGATCACGATTCAAGAGAAGGCGAACACTCGCTTGGCGCAAGCTTTGGAAGGGGTGGATTCGCCAGAAAGTTTTAATAAAGCGATCGATATGGTGGACGACGAACTGAAGAACGCCAGGATGCCTGCATCGGGGCTGAAAGGGACGGGCTACAGCCCAGAAACCGTGAAGTTGCTTCGCAACTCCGCGATGACTGTCGCACAGCAGAAGCATGGACAGATCGAGGAGCTTCGCCAGCGCGATACGGCGTTACTGAACAAAACTCGCGCGGAACGTATGCGGGCGGAGATAGGGCACTGGCGTAACATCGACAAGGACCGTGCGTCTCAGGCGGAACGAAAAAGTGGGAAAGAGAAAGCAACTTCGTTTGGCGCGCCGAACACTAACGAAAGGAAAGCCGCGCAGAGTGCGCTGGTCAAAGCTTATCCCGGGCTTACTGCTGGTGAGGACAAGGACGCACCGCATCCGGAGCTCGCCGCCGCCGTTAGCACCATTGCGAGCGAGGCGAAAGCGAAGATTGCGCAGAATCCGGGCCTGACGTACGAGAAGGCGGTAAGTCAGTCGATTTTCGAACATCGGGAGGATTTCAAAGCGAATGGGAAGAAGATGACCTTCACCGGCGGGGGGAACGAACCTGGGACGGCGCTTCCGCTTCCTGGAACAGGAAAAATTGAGGATGTCAAGGCTGGAGATCTTGTCAAGAATAAATATTATCAGGTTGACAAGACTCCCGCGTCTCCTTCTGGAATAGTTCTCTGGACTGGTTCGAAGATAGTTCCGGTTGATGAAGAGGGAGTGGAAGAGGAGGGAAAAGTGGAAGAAGACGACGAGGAGATGGAAGATGAGTGAGTTCACTCTCGACCAATTTCAGAAAGCCGCCGGCTCTGCGAAGCCTAAAGAAACGCCAGGAGAGGAGAAGTCTTATAGTTTGGAGGAGTTTAAGAACATCTCTAAAGGGAAAGATCCCAAAGCTCTGAGTGATGCAGAGACTTTGAAAGCTGCTCACTTGGAGGCTATGCGAGATGTTCCCAAAGATTTCAAAGAGAATTCGATGACCGCAGCGATTGTTGGGCAGATCAATCGTTTCTTTGGAAAAGAGATCCTGAAAACGCAGCTCCAAGCGATCGCTAGCGGTCAGACCGGAAAAATCTCTGGGAAGCCAACGGGGGAAGAGGTGGAAGATGCAAGACTTCGCTTGAGACAGATGGAAGAGCAAGAATCTGTTGAGCGCTTTGCGGAGGGGAGAAGACTTCAACACAAGGCGGCTAAGAAAGAGCCAGGGCTAAAAGAAACTCTTCTGAAAAGTGGGGGGGAATTGGTAGGGCAGGTTAAGGAACGCCCTATGACAACAATGTACATTATGGGGAAGTCGCTGTTCTACGATTGGGGAATCTTTCGTCTTACAGGCCTTGCTGAGATACCCGCACAGGTTGCGAGAATTACAGAGACGGTTACCAAAGCAAAGTCGGCGGCTGCAGCAGCTAAGGTGACGACGGCATTTGGAGAAGGCTTTGTAGTGGGGGCGGGCGGTTCGGCGGCAGAACAGAAAGAGAAGAAAGGAGAAGTGGATGTAAAGGAAGCTACCGCCAGTGGTTTGATGTTCGCTGGTGGAGATGTGGCTGCGCGAGTTCTGGGCGGGCTCATTCCGAAACGCAAGGAGGTGGAGAGACCAACTGGTGCCAAGAAAGAGCCTGCCCCTTTAGAACCTGAATTCACGCCAGAAGAGCATCGCCAGGCGCGAAAGGTTATCGAGGACGAGCACGATTGGGGAATTTATAATGCCGCGGTGAAAGATCATGAGGCAGTTAAGGCCGCTGAACCAGAGATGAAGGAATCGCTTCAGGCGAGCAAGAAAGCGACAGAGGAGCTGGCTGAACCGTTCCATGCGGAGATTGAAGGGCCGCCGAAAGATTGGGTGACTGACGCCGAGTTCAAAGACCTGATGGCTAAGCCAGCGTTCCAACGCTCCGCGGAGGATCTAGTCAAGATCAAGCGATGGGGAGTGCAGGGATTGATGGCCGCCGGGGTCGGCGGGATGGGAATTGCGTACGCGCTGGCGGACGATGAGAACAAGAAGAATGTGGTCGAAGCGGGGCTTCTAACAGGGTTCTTCTTAAAAAGTCCGCGGGTGGCTGAAGGGCTCAAGAGGGCAAAGGGGACTGGGCGGGAGTGGGCCGCGGAGCTTGACGCGGCAGCGAAGAAAAACAGGGGGATGGCAGAGGAGTTGAAGTGGCACGACGGGATGAAGATCCTGCGTACGTATGGAGAGGATTCGTTCACTCGAGATGAGGTTACGCAACTCTTGAGAGACGCGCCTTATCTCCACATGGAAGAGACAATTCTAGGCGGAGAACTTGGCGTGCCTGAGCTTACCGCGCTTGAACGTGATTACTATCGACAATTGGAGAAAAAGCACGGGAAGGATTGGCAAGAGAAGATAGAGAAACTTTCTGACAAAGAGAAAGAGAACATTCGAAAACTGCGGATGGCGTCTCCCGACAAACCAACGGTTTATGGCGCGGAAGAGTCTCTAAACACTCCAGGAACCACACGCCGCCGAGAACTCTTAATCAAACTCCCTCGGAGCATAGCCGAATCGCCAGAAGCGCTGAGTCACTGGGCCAGCGAGGGGGCGAACCTTGCGGTGCACGTCCGCGGGGGAGAGATTCTCTCGGTGGATGGGAAGCGGTTCTTCCATATTGATGAGATACAGAGCGACACGGCGGCGCGGTTGAGGAAGGTAGAAAGGGTGTTGGAAGAGGCGAGAGCAGAGCTTTCAGATTTGGAAAGCGGAAAACCTATAAAACAACGAGGGCGTGACACCGTTCCTGAAATATCCGCCGCACGCCGTAAGATGGAAATAGAACGTGTTAAGTCTGAGATCGAAGGTATTGAAAAAGAACGCGACTCGTGGGAACGCCTTCTCAAATCATCGCCCTTCGTCGGGAAGACTGAAGACTGGACTTCTCTTGGCCTTCGTCGCGTTCTGCGCTACGCGATGGATAAGGGGTTCGATGGAGTGACGCTCGTCTCGCCAGAAGCAATGGTAGAAAGGACGGGAAAAGAGTGGCCGAAGAAGTATTATGGAGAGACAGTGCCGAAGACGTTCGGAGATGTGGTGAAGACGTTGGGGGGGAAGGTGGAAGATGTGGAATTCAAAAGAACTGTTCCTGCAGACGAAGCCGGCCCGAGACATCTTCACGAACTTGAAGAACAGCATCCAGGATACGATTACGTGGAAGGAGAGTGGCAAACTGCTCCAGACATAACCATTTCTGACAAATTCCAAGGCGTCCGCTTCACCCCTGAAATGCGCGCCAAGATTAACGAAGGCTTCTCCCTTTTCGATCGTCAGGGTGGGAAGATGCACACCGAGCTTATGGCCCTTGTCGCGGGAGCAGGGATCGGCGCGCTGATCGGCGGGAATACGAACAAGGACTCGCCGATAATGGCGGCGGCAATCGGCGCGGCGCTCGGAGCGCTGGGTGGAAGAGTGGCGGAGCGGGCGATCACCCATTCGTGGACGAAAACCGTTCCAGAACTGATCTCTGGTGAGAAGGCAAAGCGGCAGCGGGTCGAAGGAGTGGTGGACGATCACCAGCACCTTATTCTCGCCGCCCAACGCCAAGCTATGCAGATGCAGAATATTCTCGCGGAAGCGTCGCCAGTTGCCGCGCGGAGGGAGACGCTGACCAAAGCGATAGATGGGGCCGCGCCGAACGAGCTGTTTTCGAAAGTCGAGCGAGAAGCGTTAGTGAAGACCCAGGCGTACCTCGACACGCTAACAAGAGTGGCGCAGAAGGTAGGGATTCACGAAGACGTTCGGCGTCTGTTCTTGAAACAACAGTTCGATCGGTTTGGGAACGATCCACGGGCGCTGGCGCAGTACATTAAGGATGTGGAAGCAGGAACGGAAAATTTCACCTTTGTCGCGGGCGGACAGCGCCGCGGACTCTCACCGGTCTCGCCGGACCTAATGGCGGTAGTGGGGATGTACACCAGTGCGGTTGCGCGGGCGGTGGCGAATCGGCGGGTGATAGACGTTCTAAGCCGCGAAGGGCGGGTTCCAGATGGAAACGGTGCGATGCTGCCGCTAATGATGTCCGCGACGGAGAAAGGCGTTCCAGCAGGGTATATTCCGATTGATCGCCCGATGCTTCACGGCAAGCGCGTCCACCCGGATATCAAGCCGGAACTGGACATGCTGTTCGATACGAAGGATCCTGACGCATGGATTCGCGCGGCTTCGGCCATTAGCACGGCGAGCAAGCGAGCGAAAGTTAGCCTGTCGCTCTTCCACGCCACCGCTCTTACGCAGGCAATGATTGGTTCGAGCGGCTCGCTGAAAATTGGCGCGGTCGGCGCGGTGGCTGGGGCAGGCGTCGCCGCGGCGATGGGAAAGGATCCAACAACAGGTGCGGAATTCGGCTTTGCCGCCGGCGTGGCTGCGCCAGTATTGATGAAAATCCCTGGATTTGTTCGCGGCTCTGACGCGATGCTCAAGCAGATTCGTGAAGGCGGCGCGGGGGACATTGTGGATCAGGCTTCGCGCGCCGGGCTGAAGTTCTCTCTCGAACGCCACGCACCGGTAGTGGGGGATATTAACCAAGATTTCCGCCAGGGGATGCAGTCGCTTCAGAACTTCGCGGACAAGTTCGTCCACCCTCTAGCGGGGAAAGCGGTGGAAAAGGTAGAGAAAGGTAACCACGCAGTGGATAACTTCATGTGGGGACGTCTCCACGCCGGGATGAAACTCAACGTCTGGGCGAAGACGCGGGATAAGCTTTTGAAAGATAACGCCGCAGCACGGGATCGCTCGCCGGACGTTCCCATCCTAACGAAGGAGCGCGCGGGGAAGATTGCTGCGAGTTATACGAATTCGCTGTTCGGCGGGTTGAACTGGGTCAAGCTGATGGAGGGAGTGCAATCGCGTTTCGGCCGCCAGTTCGCTTCCGACCTCATGGGACCAACAGGCCAGCGCTACATGGGGATGCTGATGTTCGCGCCGGACTGGACGATCTCCACTACGCTAAGCGCGGTCCGCGCGCTAGACATCCGTCCGTCGCAGATGGAATTGGGGAACCTCCATCGGATGTACATGCTCCGCGCGGCGCTCTGGACAGTCGGATTGGGCGAGGCGCTGAACTACACGATGAGCGGTCACCATCTGTGGGAGAATAAAGACATGACGGTGGTGGATCTTGGCGATGGGTGGACGATGCAGCTTTCGAAACACTTCTACGAGCCGTTCCATTGGCTCCAGAAGCCAGGGCAGCAGGCGCTCAACAAGCTGGCGGTCATCCCCGCCGAAAGTGCGAAGCAGCTCTCGGGATCGAAGTGGCTCTCGACGAAGGGCGCGCCGAAGATGACGCCGAAAGAGCGGGTGAAGAGTGTGATGTCGCAGTTCGCCCCATTCTCTGCGACCAGCGGGATGGACGAGCAGGGGCTGACGCGCGGACTTTCCGGCGCGGTTGGCCTGCCGATCTACCCACCTAGAGGGAAAAAAAAGAAGCGCGCAGAGGATTATCTCTCCGACGCGGAGAAGGAATGACGCGCTACCTTCCCGAAGAAGACCGTGGATCGCTAATCCGCGAGGCGGAGCGTGAGGCGCAGGAAGAGTGGTCTCCCAACGATGAGGCGTTCTGGTGGAACGGCGACACTAACGACCCGGAGGATGAATGAACGTTCTCTTCGTTGACGGCGAGGGACTATCGCTCCATTTGGCGATGATCGCCCAGCGTGCGGGACATCGGGTGAGGGTGTGGATTCCGAACAGCAACTCCGGCGAGCGGAGCGACACTGGGGACGGGCTGATAGAGAAGGTTCCAGAGTGGAAGCCGTCGATGAAGTGGGCGGACCTTATCATCCCGACGAATTGCGCGTATCGCGAGGATATGGAGCCATTCCACAACCAAGGCTACCCGATTTTCGGCGCGAACTGGGCCGGCGGGGAGTTAGAGCTGAACCGCCCGCACGGTCTGCAGACGCTCAAGGACCACGGCTTGGACGTCAACTCCTTCACCCCGTTCACTTCATTTGATCGAGCGATTTCCTTCGTTAAAAGCGAAGGTAAGGCGTTCGCGTGCAAGCCGCTCGGGGACGCCGACAAGAGTCTCAGCTACGTGGCAAAAAGTCCCGCGGACCTGGTCTTCAAGCTGGAACGATGGAAGCGTAAACAGCAGCTTAAATCTGGGTTCTTGCTTCAAGAGCTCGTTGAGGGCGCCGAGGTCGCTGTTGGAGGCTGGTTTGGGGCGGCCGGCTTTCTTCCGGTCGTATGTGAAAGCTGGGAAGAGAAGCGCTTGATGAATGGTGGGCTCGGGGTCAATACTGGTGAGCAAGGAACAGTGGTGCGTTACACAGTTACGTCCAAACTCTTTGCCCAGGTACTCGATCCTCTCACGGAGTACCTGCACCACATCAAGTATCGCGGGTATGTAGATGTTAACAGCATTGTAAATCGTCGAGGGCAGGTCGTTCCTCTTGAGTGGACCTGCCGGCTTGGCTGGCCGCTGGCTAATATACAGTCCTTCCTCCACGAAGGAGATCCGGTAGAATGGATGAGAGACGCCCTTGATGGGCGGGACACTCTGAAAGTTAAGAGCGATGTAGCGGTCGGCGTGGTTATGAGTCATGGCGACTACCCGGCGAAGTGGTTAACTGAGAAAGAAAATGCTGGCTATCCCCTCTACAATGTCAAGCCCTTCACTCGCGGAGTGGCGCTGACGGAAGCTAAGATGGGCACTGCCCCCATGGATGTGGGAGAAACGGTGGAGAACGTACGTACTCTCGTGAGTGCGGGCAACTACCTTCTTGTGGGTGTCGGTTTGGGGAAGACTGTCAAGGAGGCTCAGAAGAAGGTGTATGAGCTCGTTTGGAACATCGATCTTCCGTCGAACCGGATGTTCCGAACGGACATTGGTGATCGGTTGGAGAGTGATCTCCCACTCTTGCAGCGGCATGGTTTTTGCCTCGGGATGGAGACGTGAAACGGCAGGTTTAGCTCGGGTTAATCTAGCGGGTTTTTCTTCGTCGTTAAGATCAGCGAGTCGCCGGCCTGGCTCATGTGGATGATCCCGCTCTTAGCCATCCCGCGGATGATCGCGTCGAGGTCGCCTTCACGAGGGAAGCGAGAGTGGAGCGTTTTGTACGCGCGGATGGCGTCGATCCGGCCGCCGTTGGCGGAGATGAGTTCGAGGATCTCTTCAGCCGCAGAGCTTTCGACCGACTTGCCGATCTGGCTAAAGACGCGATCCATGTTGAGTTCAACCTTCTTGAGTTCTGTGTCGGCGTCTGCGAGCTCGCGCTCGGTGATGGCCATATCTTCCCGCCGAGACGCGCTGAGAATCATCGCTAGCTTGTGTAAGTGCGTCTGCTTCCGCGTTACATAGTCCTGGACGCGGATTCCCGCCGGCGGGTTGAAGAACAACCCCCTATACCACGACTCCCCCCACGCAATAGCTTCGCGGGTTAACCCAAACTCTCCTGAGAGAGTAGAGATTTTCGCAAGATCTTCGGTGAGAAGGTCCGCGATGGCGGAGATGTCGGCGGGCACTGCGAGGCCGGGGTAGGCAACATACCTTTCTTTTGCATCAGCGAAAACGAATATGCATCGAGAGAGGAAGCCACCACCAAGCATGTACTCAGGAATGTTGCTAGAAATCCAAGAAGGCGTAGTACACGCAATGACGTTAAGAAGCGGGTTGGGAACCACGTCGATTCCATTTCCTTTAGTCCTTTTGTCGATATCCCCGCCGTCCCAGGTGGTAACGAGCATGTCAATCATCTCGCGATCCTGGGGGTTGAGGAGGTTTCCTAGTTCGGAGGAGTTGATAGTGATTGCAGCTTGGGTTTCGTAGTGCCCTGGCGTCACTTCTATCTCTTCCTGGATCTTGTTTAGGCATTGGACGAGGGCAGGCCAGGTTACCACATTCGGTCCGAAAACAATTCCGGGAACTCTCCGTAGGAGTCCCATTCCGATATTGGCGGCAGTGGACTTCGAGATGATCCCCGGCCTAGCAACGAGGATAACATAGAAGTTTGGGAACCATCGGAAATAGTACTGATCAATGTAAGCCTTTCGGCGCAATGCGCCGGCGATAGTGGAGACGCCGACCCACCAATAGATGTGGGGAGGGGCTTCTCCGTATCCGGCGTACTTGACGAAGGAGGAAAGCCAGTCTTCATGGTGCCTACTCACAATCTCCCCACGAAACGTTAGAGGTCTTAATCCCCACGGGGATGAACAGGGGGTCCGGGTACGGAACGGGGATGGACGACGCGATCTCGATGATGCGCTTCTCGCAGTTCGAATTGGAAGGGAACTGCCCAGCGAGCGAATCGTGGTTCTGTAGCAGGACTTCTACTTCAGGCATCTCTCGATCGATCTCGACCCAGATGTGGTTGATAAGAATGGCGATTGTTGATTGGGGAATCCAACTCACCGCTTCGTTCTGGACGTTCCCCTCGATTCGGTCAAAGAACTTACGCGAATAACCAAAAGCGTTCCGTAGTCTCCCTGTACTGTGAAGTTGAGCGACCAAGTTGTTTTGCCACTTGGCGATTTCTGGAAAGAGATTGTAGTACCAAGCCTGTGTCCGTTCGGCAGCGGCAACGGTAAGTCCAACTTTTGGGGCAATATTCTTTGCTTTTCCAAGATAGTTTGTAGCGTGGCCAAACCTCTTGAAAAACTCACGACGCGGATCTTTTTTCGTGATTGTGGAGTCTTCATAGTAGATCTTCGATATCTCCGTGTAAGGATCAAGGCCGGCGGCAAACCACTCTTTCATAATCTTGCAATCGCTTTCCCACACTACGACGCGAAGGTCCGCGGAGGAGAGGTCGATATCGAAGAAAATGAAGCCGGGGTCAGGAACGATCACTCGTCGAATGTTCGGCGGGGGCTTCTCACCCTCTTTCTTCGCCTTGCCGCCGCTCCAATTCTCCAGATTCGTCCCCCCGCCGAAAGCGTTCTGACTAGAACTGTAACGAAATGAAACGGTGCCAGCAGGATTAAAAGAACACCTAAGACGACCATCAGGATCAGCAAGAGGCTTAAGAAAAGTGCCAGTGAAAACGCCATAAGAACGGAGCTCAGCGATTTTCTCAACGATCGGCCGCAAAAGCGGCTCGCGAGTCGCAATCTTCTCCATCGCCTCGTCGTCGGTAGTGATCCCTCCAGTCTTGCGATTGTGGTACGGAGCTTGGCCAAATTCGATGTAGAAAAGGTCCGCAACTTGTTTAGGAGATTTGATGTTGAGTTCATGGCCGATCACGTCCTTTAGCCAGAGATATGCGTCGTATTCGGCCTCCTGAAGTTCTTTCAAGAGCTCTCGCCGGACAAGATCGTCAATGCGGACGCCGCGGACCATCGCGCGAAGGGTGGGGAGAAAGAGCGACTGTTGAAAATCGTGGGGGCCGCGGACGTCTAGCTTGTCCACCACATCCTGAAGGGCGGCGTCAGCTTCGAACGTGCGGCAGCAGTCTTCGGCGTTGTATTGCCAGAGGCGGGAATCACCGGCGCGCATTAGCTCTCCTGTTTCTCGTCATCCGCGTAGATCGACGAGTCTTTCCAATAACGATAGTGCTCGCAGTAGCACGATGCGATGAAGGCGAGGGATTTGGGAAGACCGGGGAAGCAGACGTGCTGGGCTAGCATAGTATCGCGCGCGACCCGCGGGAGGAAGTGCCACCACTTTAGAATGTGCTGGGCGTCGTAGAGAAAATTCTGCCCGACGCAGCGGACGTTGGGGTGGGTGAAAAGGACGGAAAGACGATGGATAATGAGCGCCTCTTCTTCGCTTGACCAGTAACCGTCTTCGTTATCTTTCGACGTGAACGGAATGCAGATCGCGGAGAGTTTCGACCAGGCGATTCCTATGCAGGTGATGAAGTGCATCTTCGTCTCGATGTCGACAGAGAGGAGAAGAGGTTCGATGTTCGCACGGGCGAGAAGCCACTCTAGAATCTCTAAGACGTCGCGGATGGAGGGAGAGAGGATGAAATTGTAACGCGGGGTAACTAGATCACGAAACTCCGCTTCCCGCACACCGCGCCGAAGATCTTGAACGAGGGTGGCGCGCCAAGACCACTGGCGGAGGATAGCCGCCGGGTGGTAGGTGCAGAGAACCTTATACCGCTCGTCTAGGTCTGAGCGTAGAACGCTCCCTCGCCAGTCAGTGATGCCCCACTTTCCCGTCAGCGTCCACATCGCTAAGTTCCCGGCGGCGATGATAAGGTTGGGATCGCACGCGGCGATCTCCGCGCGGAGCATTTTCACCCCTTCGATAACGCACATCTTCACCATCTTGTCACGGTAGGCGGTGTGTTGGGGGGTGATGTCCTTCTTCGCCTTGGCGATGAACGCGAAGAGATCATTGTTCGGCGGCCGGACACGGATCACGTTGGTGATGAAGCACTCCGCGCGCGAGATCCCGGCTTCGAAGAGCATTTTGGTGAACTCCGCGCCGCTCGCACCGACGAATGGGACGCCCTGACGCTCTTCCTCGCCACCTGGCGCCTCGCCGACGATCATGATGCGCGCGGGACATGGACCGGAGGGGCGGACGATCATGACCAGTCCGAATAGACAACTTTGCCGCGGATGTCGGCAGCGGTGGTCATGTCAGTCGCCTTTCTAGCCGTTCAATTTCTCTCAGAGCTTCGCTCAACAGGTTGACGAATTCTGTCGCGGAGTAGCCGATGCTTTCCTGGTCTGGAACTCCCCAAGCGATAGCTGTTCGAATCCGAGCTTTCAAATCTTTCTTTCGAATTACGTTGTGTTCTTCCCCAAAGAGCGTCATACCAACCCCTTCTTCTGTGCAATCCACTTCGTCACTACCAACCAATCCATCTCTGGTCCGTTCTCTCGGTGAATTTCTTCAACCTGGGAGAGAGGGAACCAGATCTTCTCTCCATCGACGTCGACTTGGATAGCTTCGTCGGTTTCGCGGAGGATGTAGCCGCGGACGTCATAGACGCCGCCTTGGCGAGGGTGGGAAGTCATTTTAATCCTACACTGTAACGAACGAAAGATTTATAGGTGGGCTCGTCTTTTTCGAATTCATGGAGAGTCTCTGCACTGGGAATTTGTCTCACGCTCACATTTAATTCTGAACTTCCTTGGAGAGCCTTCAAGATTTTTTCATGAAGATCTTTGTGCTGTTCAGCTTCTTCAAGGGAAGCATGCGTTCGTAGATCATAGATGTGAACGAAAGAAGTACCTCTAAAGAAAGTAGTCTCTATATCTTCACTCATTTCAACTCCTCCAATCGTTTCGCCGCGATCGCGGCGTTCTGTGGAACAATCTCACAACCTGTCGCGATCAGCTTTAACTGGTGTGCCGCGGGGAAAATCGTGCCGCTCCCGCAACAGAAATCGATAACCTGCTCACCAGGCTTCGTCGAGCGTTCGAGAAGATCGACATAGACGCTCACGGGTTTCTGCGCACCGTGGCCAAGATTCTCATCCCCGCGGCATTCGATAACGTCGGTGCGATACATGTTGCAGGGGCGTCGCCCTTTCATCGCGTAGAGAATGCACTCGTAACTCTTCCACGGGCCGCACTCCTGCCACGGCGCGCGGATCGACGTTTTACGGTACATGATGAACGGGACGTTCCAGACGCGGAACCCACCGTCTTCCCACAGTTTCTTCAGCCAGTAAAACTTCGAGAGATCGCAAAAGAGGTAGTGGTGGGAGTTCTCCATCCCTACGGCCCGCGCAGTGGTCATCACATCCCACATCAGCTTCTGCCACTCCTCCGGCGACTTCGAGTCGCTATAGGTATGGCCGGCCGTGGCGTTCGGGTCGATGGCGAATGAATCCGCGCCGATTCCATACTCGGGGTCGGTAAGCGTAACCGCGAACGCGCTGAGAGGGAGCTCTTGGTCGCGGAAATCGCCGAGAAGAAGGCGGTGCTTTCCCTTCAACACCTCGGAGGGAAGCTTCGCCCCGGCGGCAGCTAGCTCCTCCTTCTGCTTGTCCATCTTTAGAACTTTGAACGCGTCGCGCAGTGACGTGACGTTCTTCAGAACTGGGTTGTCTAGGTGCTTGGCGACGATCAACGCCTGCCGCACATCGCCCTGAAACCCGCCGTCCGAACGGCCGTGGATCTCTTCGGCCAGAGCCGCTGCGGTTACTGGCGCACCTTGTTGCAACCCGCGGAGTTCGGCGAGCTTGGCCATCGCTTCGGCGCGCTCTCGCCAGGTTAGATCCTCGCGGACGACGTTTTCGGTGAGTTCGGCCTCGAAGACGTCGATGGGGGAGAGTTCGCCCAGCTTAACCACAGGGAGCGCGCCCACTTCAATCTCTCGGCCTCCACAGCGAAACTGCTTGCCGAGGAAGTAAAGGTGCTCAATAGCCTTAACTCGACGCTCTCCAGCGACAAGAGTGAAACCGTCGTTTCGTACGACGATGGGGTGGAAGAGACCAAGAGAGTGGATTTTCTCCGCGAGGTCTTGAACTTTAATGGGATCGAATTCCCGCCGCTGGCGGTTGGGGGGGATGACCAGCGAGGTGATAGCGATGGTTTCAATCACGAGAAGCTCTCCGATATCGAAGTTGGTGCGGGGATAGGCTCCCCGCGGGCCTCGTTACTGTTTGATGATTGCGCTCTTCAGCTCGTACTTCCCGCAGATCCACGACTTGTCGACGAGCGGGAAGTGAGACTGCCACGACGCGCCGTCGGGGCGATATTGAACAACGACGTTAACCGGCGGGAAATAGTGACAACCGAGCTTCAACGTCTTATCCGGTCCAAGGACTGCCCGCGCGTAAGCGCAGGTGCCGCAACTTCCAGACTCGTCGAGAGGCATGATGGTGCTCCTAACGCTTGGCGACTGCGGTCACCCGCGCCTGCGGCTCACCTTCGTAGATCTCGTGCTCGACCTTGATGACCGCCGGGCGGCCGACGAACGAACGCCAGGGGACCGGGCCGTCATTCAGCCCGATGGCCTCGCGGAGCCGGCCAAGCTTGACGTTCTTCCCCTTCCCATCTGCCAGCGCGCCGGTTTCGGAGAACTCCAGCATGATGGACTGAAAAACGACCACTTTCTGCTGCTCCATCGTTGCGGCGAGGATGCCGCCGTCGTCGATCTGCCAGGAGACTTCGAGAGTGGTCCACGGCTTGCCGAAGTTCTCCCCTTCCTTCTTCACCGTCCCGTTTCGGGACTTCAGATCGGAGATGAACGCGGGATAGGTGGCCGCTGGGACGACGAGCCGCTTGGTAGAGTTCGCACCGCCGGTAGAACCGTCAAGGAAGTTCTGAGGATCGAAAATTGCTGCGTCTTGATTCATTTCGCTTCTTTCAGAGAGAGTTGTGCTTCAATATAGGAAGTTGCGTCAAGCTCGTCCAATAACGGCAAGAGGTTGGTGTCTGTCGTTGCGAGTTCGACGCGGAGGACTTCGTGGTAGGAAGGGAAATCTCCTTTCTTGGGGTGGAAAGTGTACTTCACGAGAACGCGAGCATCGCCGATCTCGAGAACAGTGTCGTTCGCTTTCATGGCACGATCCTCGCGCGGCGTTCTTGCCATTTGCGAAAGATGGTTCCGAAGTCCGGGGTGATTTTGTCCGCGATGGGGAGGTTTCGCGTTTTTAGCACCACCGTGCTGTTCGCCGTGGACCAATAGAACTTGTCCAGCTCACGGTAGGAGTAGAGGATGTCCGAGAACATTGGCGGGAGTTTCGGCGCGAGAGCCTTGCCGAGGGTGGAAACGGTGATGCGCATCCCTCCTTGGATGGGGTCGAGTTCCTTTTCGACGTGGGCGATCAAGACGAAGTGGCAATTGCAGTCGGAGGTTAACATCCCGACGAGCTTCTCTACTTGATCTTGCGCCACTCCCCACTCGTTCTGCGCGCGGACTGGCTTCCCGCCGACGACGAGGCTCATCGCCGCGCGGTTTATGACCGTCATGGGGTCGATGACCAACGCTTTGTTCGCCCCCCAGGAGTTAACTGGCCCAAAGGTCTCGCCGGTTCGTTGATCGACGAAATTATTCAGCGTCTTCAGGAGGGTGATGAACTGATTGTGAAGGTTCCTTTGCGGGTCGCTCATCTTCGTGAGCATCTCGTAGGTGTACTGGTTAATGGCCGTCGCGTTTTCGATCATCTGGTTCAGGTTGGCGGCCGGCGGCTTGAGAAGGTGCCAGTGAAGATTCGGCGGGACATCCTTCTTTCTGTCATCGAAGTACCCCAGCAGCGCCTCGATCTCCGAGGGCTGCATGGCGAGGTAGAACACGTCGAGTCCTGTTTCGACTAGGGAGCCGATGGCGTAGGTCTTTCCAGTCCCGGCGTCTCCTTCAAGGAGAACGTTGAAGCCAGGAGTGTCAGTTCTATCGGCGGGTTTGGGAACGTTTGCGGGAGGGCTGTTAAGGGGAGTGACTGTAGCCATTTCATAACCTCATCGAGTTCAAGCGTTAACTCTCGTTGCCAGAGAGCGAGGGGGAGGGAAGGAAAGAGATGATGCAGCCCCCCTGGGGTAACACTGTCCCAAGGATCGTGACACTTCCGGCAAGGTATAGCACGCGTCCACCATCGAAGAAGTGGATCTCGACAGATCCGTCCCCACGAAATTCCACATTCTGGACAAAACACAATCCAGTTGCACGCGTCGGCGAAGTCGGCGTCCCAGACATAGTGGCGACCTTCAATTTCCGCCCACGGATTCATCGGGTTCGACCTCGGGCTGGGTTAGCTTAAGAATTGCGCCGAAAGGGATTTCGATCTTTTGATAGGTGCGGATGTTAGCCGCCGCGCGGGTGTCGTCAGGGACGATACGAACGACGTGCGTCGGGTACCGGCTCCAGGCAAGGGATTTTGCAGTCTCCGCGGACGCGGACGTGAAGCGGCAAAAGAACTTATCCATATCCGTTCCGAGAGGGAAGAAGAGGATCCACTTCAGTGTTTCTCTAGGGGGTTCCACGGGCGAATCTCGTAGTAGGTTTCGAGCCAAGGGGTAGGGTCGGGAACGGAACAGACGCTTTTGTACGTACACCCGCCGTAATCGTTGCACGACTCGCTCCAGTTCTTACGCCAGCGCGCGCCCTGCGTGAGGTAACGATCTTTTGCCAGCTGGACCTCTTCGAGGGAGTCGGCGAGCCACTCGTCGATTTTCCAGTCGGGTTGGGCGATGATCGCGCGCTGTTGCTCGTACTTCGTCTTGAGGATCGAAACCCCGCTGACTATGGTCCCGGCGGGCCGTAGACCGTACTCACGCATCGCGTAGGCGTAGCCACAAAACTGGCCGCGGAGATCCCATTGGCGAGACCACGTTGCGCCGAGAGAGCTGGTGGTTTTCTCATCCATTGCGTAAAGGCCCGCGGCGAATTCCACCGCCGCATCGAACCTCCCGGCGAAAATTAGCGGCTCGTCGGTGTCGGGGTGTTTGATGGGAAGCGGGATGGCGAAAGAGAACTCGACCACGGGTTGCGACTTAACCATGATCACCCGCGCGGGGTCGCTGGGGAGAGGATATTCGGAGAAGTAGAATTCGAGAGCGCCGCACACTCGATCGAGTGTCTTCTTCGCGTCGGGACCGGGGTCGAAGTCTCCCCAGGCGGTAATGAGCGCAGCGACGCCGAGAGCGACGGAGTCTTCTGGCGCGAGGTTCTCCGCGTAGTACGCTCGGCGGGTGACTTCCAATCCGCGGGCGAAACAAGCCCCGGCGTGAAGATGGACGTTAGTTCCCTTGGGTTTGTAGTTGAAGATGTGCGAAAGTTCGAACTTCCGCGCGCAGGCTCGGAGATCGGAGAGGATGGTGCTGTCCCACACCGCAGGGAAGGAACGTGGAGTGTTCATTAAAGCCCCTTCAGGAGGTCGCGAACAGGAATGACCGGACCAGCGTCGGCTTTCTTCTTCGTGGGCTCTGGCCGCGCCTTGCCGCGGACCTCGCGGAGCCAGTTGGCGGCCAGCCGGGCTTCTTCGAGGGTGAGAGGCTCCCCACTCATCGCTCGGCGGCGGAGAACGTCGATCTGCATAGCGAGTTCTTGATGATTCATTCTAATCCCTTGTAAGTTTTCCCTCCAACAATTGTTGGCAGGCTCGCAAAGTCGCTCCCTTTGTTAATTACTCTTTCGCTGCGGAGGCGTTCTAGTTCGCGGGTGACGGCAGAGACGAAGAATTCTTTCATCCGCCCGTAAGGTACCTTGGATTCGAGATCGGAGAAGAGCACAAGATCGACCTCCGACCAGAGAGTAGTGGGGAGCCAGATTCCACGACTTTGGCCGGGGACTGGGGAACGGTTTCGGGACATGGGGCTGGCTCCTCGGGAAGCGGCGGGTTTAACTCCGGTTAAACCGGCTAGTTAGACCGCCTTTGGCGGTTCTGGTTCCTTCCCGCTGGGCAGTTCCTCTCCCGTATTCGCGTCGAGATGGGTCTTCGCGAGCTTGAAGAAACGGTTGAGGGAGGCGTCCACGTCGGCGACTGGATGGGAGTCGGCGGCAATCGAATTGAGAATGAGTTCCTCGTCTCGGGTGCGCAGGCTCACCTCGATAACCACCGCGCCGGTTTCGAGTGTCGCAATGCCGATTTGCATTTTCAGCGCCGCGGCGCCGAGAACCTGATCTTCCACGATAGTGCTCGCGAGCAAAAGGTCACGGACGCGATAGAAGTGGTACTTGATCCGCTCCGCTTGTCGGCGGGATTCACACTCAAACGAGTGCATCCCCCGCTCTTCGACGGTGCGGATGAGCACGGTGTAGGCGAAAGGGACCATTCACTCTTCGTCCGTTGCGGGACGATGTTCGTAGTCACTATCTTCTTCCTCTTCCTCTTCTTCTTGCACGTCGTTCACCTGAACATTAGTGTAGTCGGCGTCCGTGACATCTTCTAACGCTTGAAGCTCAAGATGCCGATATTTCTTGTCTAGAAGTTCGCTCCGTGCGAGCTTGAGTGCCTGTTCAATCGCGTCATCTTCGCCTTTTGCTTCGGTGATTTCGTATTCGAGATAACCAGCAATCGGGATGATTACATTGCAGCTAAGCATGGTTGCGCTCCTTTCAATGAGCGTGGTCAAAGAAAGCCACGTAGACGGAAAAGCCGACTATTGCGGCCCAGAGAAAATAGTGGAAAAGTCGGCGGAGGAGAGACTGGATCATTTGAGCTTTACCTGTTTGTAGTTCGCGTCGGCATCATGGCGCTTTTTGCCTGTATCCTGGGCCTTCCGGTCCTCGGCGCGCTCACGCTCAAGCTCGGCGATGCGAATAGCATATCCTTCCCCTAGTGTTCCAAGAACGCGAGAGCTTTCAATTAACTCCGCAATCCTTGCGGCCTGCTGTTCTAGCGCGTAGGCGGCCTCAGCAAGAGCAACGGACACTTGTGGATGGTCTTCGCGCCGCCACAGATCGCGCAGCCGCTCGATAAGATCGTCAGTCATGGCCTTGGTCCTTCAGAAACGCGGCGACAGCAACCGGCACGATCGGCTGAATCAGTGCGACGATCGCCTCGGCATAGACGCGGATCTCGTATTGGGCGTGCTCATGAAGCCGCAGCCGCAGAAAGTGAAACAAGTTGTGCAGATCGACAGATGCGAACATGTGCGAGTAGGTGTTGACCGGAAGCACGCCGCGCGCAAGCTCGCGCGGGCATCCCATCTGCAGCAAGCGGTCGTAAAGGCAATGCGCTTCGAAGCAACAGCCGGCGATGCCGCTTCTGATCTTCTCGGCCTCTGGGTGCTGCTCGGCCGTCCGCATCTGCTTGTTGCCGGTCGATTGCGTCGTGATCTTGTCAAGCTCGGGGACGTAGTACTCGTCCGGGAGTGCCGTGTACCGCGCGCTGACTTCGTTGTAGGACCAGGTACGGTGTCGATGCCATTGCCGGAACACAAAGATCGGCGCCTTCACCTCGAAGGTGAACGACACAGCCTCGAACGGCGACGTGTGCCTGTTCCGCATCAAATAGCCGATCAGCTTTGCGTCCTTGCCCTCGTTGTCGCCCGCGCGCCAATCGGCGTTGTAGCTCACGCGCGCGGCGCGCACGATCGACAGGTCGCTGCCCATGTGATCGACCAGCCGGACGAAGCCGTGGTCAAGAACCTTGATTGGTTCGCTCAATCTCGACCTCGATTAGTTTCTGGATATAGTGGCCGGCTTTCTTCAGATCCTTGACCAGCCGCCGCAGTAGATCACCTTAAACTGATCTTGCGATTGGTCGTTCACGATCCGTCCTTTCCATAAAGCCAGGCGCTTAAGTACGTGATGGAGCCAGGGTTGAGAAACAGCCAGAAACGTTTTCCTTTCGGGATTACTTCTCCCGACGGAAAAAAGGGATCAGCGATTCCTATCGAATCTTTACTTTTGCAGTAGAACGCTTTCTCGTCTCGCAGCAATACTTTGTCTCCTGGCACTAATGCCATCCCTGCTATAACTGGCGCGACGGCGATGTGTACCGCGTCGCGCTCGGCGTTTTCCGGTGCGAGTTTGCCAAGCGCGCGGAGAGTGTCTTCGTTGGTCATGAGATGCTCCTTTAGAACGGAATGTCGTCGGCGGCAGGAGAGGGAGTATAATCAAGCGCAAGGAGGGAATCGATCCTCTCTTGAATCTGCATCACCCGCCGTTCGGAATTCACTCTCACCTCTTCTTGCTCCCGTTTCAGCCCACGAATTTGGTTCGCGAGAATGTCATCCTCTTCAACCATGTCTATTCGAATGCGCACCTCGCCGACGTAGGCATAGCCTTGATTTGAGAGATCGTGAGCGCTGTAAAGCATCGTATGCAGTACCGTGGTATCGTCTTGTGACAACAACTCTTTGCGATCAGCATAGGCGCTAAGAAACGCCGAGATGTTTCCTTCGATTGTTCTCATGCTATCCTCCCAGTCTTTCTCACGAAATCGGATAACAGCCGCCCTACACGCTGTGCAAGGTCACGATCGTTCGTCGAACCGTCGACGGCGTGGAGGATGTCATCGCGCAGAGGGCGCGAGCCGCCGCACTTCTCGCACCGTGCGAACGTCGACGGGACGGTTTGCGTCTCGGGGACGATGCCCGCGGGGAGCGGCGAAGAAGTGTTGCTAAACCCCATCGCTTCGCGGCGCATTAACTGCGGTTCGGAAAGGGCTTCGCTGCCGCAGTTGCGGCAGACGCGCTTGAACGTGACGCTAACCCACGCCCGCCCGTCGGCGTAAGCGGCGAGACGTTCGTTGAGTGCGTCGAGTGGGTTGGGGAAGTGAGTAGTCATAGCTTTACCCCTGCGCGCCGTAGCGCCTCTTCTGCGCTGGAGGCGAAGTAGACGTTGGGTTCGTTCTTCAGCATCCACTCAACCTGAACGCAGGTCTTTGTCTCGCGGACGACGAGCCAGTGGTGCATTCGCGCTCGGCGGCGCGCGCGGGCGGTGGAGTCGGAAGGTTTCTTCATTTCCTGTCCTCGTCGAGAGACACGAGCGTCGCTTCCAAATCACGTGCTTGCTCTGCCTCGACGAGAGTGCCGTTTTCATCAAGCCAGGCTTGTAATAGGGCGATCGCCTCGGCGTTTCGCGATACTTGCTTTGGGTCATGTATCACCAAGAGGCGATGGAAGGTTGAAATGCGGGAGAGCTCTTCAGGTGTCATGTGTTCTGGCCTTTCCAAGGTTTTTCGCGCCAGAGGCGCAAGGGCTTGTCTCATCAGCAGGAAGGTAGCGCTTCTTCCGCGTTCGCGGCGAAGTAAACATTCTCTTCGCCCTTCCGCGTCCATTCGACCTGAACGCATGTTTTCGTCTCGGGGACGACGAGCCAATGGACGCACTTCGCTCGGCGGCGAGAGCGCATGGTTGGTTTCTTAATCATTTCATTTCTTCTCTATCCGCGTGCGGATGTAGTTCGATAGGGAGACGACTTCGTCGTGGGTGAGTACCTCAACGGAAGCTATCATGAGGCACTCATAGAACTGCTTAGGAATTGCCTCTATGAATTCTGCGAGGACTAGATTGAATTCTGCGTCATCGAACTTGCCCTCGGAGAGGTCTGAAAGTGAGGTATTGAACGCTCCGATGCAACAGACTCGCACCAGGTCGGCGGCTCGATCGGTCATCCTCGTCCCGATGACGCGAAGTCGCTCGATCTCTTTGGGGGTGATGTTTGGGTGACTCATGGTTCTTTTCCTTTCCAGGTTTAGCACGCGTTCATCCGTGATGGTTCTCACATCCCGGTGTCGGACATTTGAACGCGCCCGTGTTGAAGATGGCGTTGCATACGTGACAGCGTTGTGGAAGTGAAGTACTTTCGCGTGGCGGCTCATCCTCATCCGAGCGATCGACCGCTTGCGCGGCGATGGCTTCCAACTCGGCGAGTTGGGCCGGCGAGAGGCGCTTCGGCGCGAGGTGGGACTTTTGTTGCGAGAAGACTTCGTGGACGCGAGTCATCGGTTACTCCATGTCGCGCGGATATCGTCGCGCGAAACAAAACCGAGAAGCAGTTCACCTACTTCTGTTTTGTGCCTTTCTCGTTCGGCGGGAGTCATGGTCGATAGATGCATCGTGGCGACGCGATCGACGGATTCGCACCACTTGTTCCAGTGGTCCCAGAGATTTTCCGGGCCTTCGTCTGCGAGCCAGGAGTCGAATAGACGCTGAGCTAAGTCGAATCCGGGTGGATCGGCGAATTGACGCTCTACATCTCCGTGGGAGCATCCAGGGGGTAAGTTCGAAGGCATCTTCTAATCCTTTCCAGGTTAGCGCCCGAAGGCGCAGGTTTAACGCGGGTTAGACCGGCGGGAGAATCGAAGCTCATGGAGAAGATTCATCCTCTCCACTTCTTTTCTCACCGTTTCGTAATCGTGCGATGGGGTGATATTCAACATCACTACCGCCCCATCTTTACTAATCCGCCGCGCGACTCCCCAGAGCGGCCCACCGGCGTCCGCGCGTTCTGTTGGAACCGTTAGATATTTCCTTAACTCTTTCACTCTTTAAAATCCTTTCCAGGTTGGAGCGGAGCCGCCTTGGCTCCGCTTTTCTCGCTCGCTCGTTCGGGCTATCGCGCGGCGCTGCCTTTCTAGAGTTTCACTTCAGTTTTGGAGACTTGCTTCGCGTCCCCATGTGAAACTGTCCACGTTGCGTCATCTCCAAACATCCGCGCGATAACGTAGCGCAGATCTCTCGCGGGCAGCGCGCCAAACTTCGCCGTTGGATCTCCCGCAATCGCGCGAGTGAATTCGCGGTTGGGTTCACCTTCCCAGTCCGCAAACTCTAAGAATGCGAGAATCTGCCCACCTTTGGAAACTACCGCTTGCGTACTCATCTTATTCCTTTCCAGGTTTTTCGCGGGGCGCTCATGCCCCGCGTTTTCTCTCGCTTCGCGTTCGCTCGCTTACGCGGCTTTCAACCCCGCGAGCAGGTGCGCATTCGCCTTCGCGTCCACCTTAACCTTCGCGTCGCGCCGCGCCTTGTCCTCCGCGCGAAGACGCTCGACGGTGGGCTTGAATTGCTCGTCGCCTTCGAGTCCGCTCCACGCCTTTCGAACCGCCGCGACGCGCTTCTTCTCATCTTCGATCGAGGAAAACTGCCCGCGGATATGAGCGACGACCGTCCCGACGTCCTTCCCGAGAACTTCCGCGACCGCGCGGGCAACCAAGCCTCCCGAGGGCGCGCCATCTCCTGCCTCGCGACCGATATTCCACTCGCCCGCGTCGTGCGCCGCATAGAGCTCGCCCCCGCGCTCCTTCGCGCCCTCCGGGGTGCGGTTCGCCTCGCTAACCGCGCCGATCGTGTTGCGGAACTTCGTCTCGGCGCCGAACATCACGTAGTCGACAAGGAGCGGATCATCGCGGGAGATATCCCGCACCATAATCGTCCCGTCTTGGTAGGTCGTCCGGACGGAGCAGATAACGTCCCCCGCGCCGTTAAGCGTCTCGACCTTAAACAGCGGATTGCCGCCTTTGATAGCCATTCACTTCTCCTAAGTTAGGGCCCTAACGGCCCGTTGCGGGGGATCGCGCCCTCGCGTCGCGTTACAAACCTGTTGCGAATTCCTCCGCTTCCCAGCGAAACACATGAGAAAGACGTACGTGATACCACATCCAAGAGCGAAACATGTCACGATTTGAAGTCTCCGCTGTTCGAAGCCTTTCGCGGTACCACCGTGCTTTAGCCTCGTGGTCGGCGGCCTTCTCGTACATGCGCGCTACGATAGCGGCTTGCTCGTTCATTTTCGTCCTTTCTCCCCTTCGCGGGGGTTAGACTCCACAAAACTGAAAGGTTCCCTCGGAAGGATACCGTAAACGCGGTAATCCGTTCGTATGACCCTTCCTCCCCGCGCTCGCTCCGCTCCCCGCGCTCGCCGCGCTAGCTCCGCTCGCCACCCACCCATCCAGCTACCAAGTCGCGGTAGCCATCCGCTCGGCCGAAGGCCGGGAGGGGGGGGGGTAGTGGTGTATATATATCAATTTTTTTTTTATACACGTGGGGGCCCCCCTACCTACCCCTACCCCCCACTTGGGGCCTAGGCCCGTTCGCGACCCCCGCTAGGGTGGTAGCTGGATGGAAGGGTGGGGAGCAGGCGAGCCGGGCGAGGCCGGCGAGGATAGCGAGTCCCTTAGTTGTCAATGTGAGCGTAGGCAAAAATACCTACGTCATCGTAAAAGATTCGGACGAATCCGTGGTGGGGATCGCTTCCCATCCACGAATAAACTTCACGAACAAGCGGCGAGCGGGCGAGACGCCCGGAGCGCGTGCGGTAGAAAACAGGGATGACCATAACCGCCCCTTTCCAGGTGGGTGTTGCGCTACGGAACTACCTAACCACGAGATTCTCCTCTCGCGAACCCCCCTCCTAGTTCTCCACCACGTAGAGAAACCCTCCCATGTCGCCCTCGGCTGCAGTAAGCGCTAGCTCTAGACTTTCGAAACCGTTGTCTACGTCGTAACGAAAATTAGGTAACCGTTCGAGCGCTTCGGATGGGAGATAATGCCACCCGCCCCCGTTCTTAAAGAAGGTTAGTTCCATTTCGCGATCTCCTCTCTTAACTCGGGAAGCGCCGAGCCGCTTTTCAATATTTCGTATCCTCCTCTCTTTCGTTCCGGTTGGGAATCCCCAATTCACGCTAATCCAAACGGATGATCCAATGCTGCAGCGCGGCGAGCTCGCCGGCGTCTAACTCTAGTGTCTTAGGTCTTATATAAGATCACTCTTATGTCTTATACAAGACCCGAAGGGTCTCTTGAAAAGGACTGGGGGAGGGGCAACATTCACTCACGGAAAGCGGGCCCGAAGGGGGCCCCATTTACCGGAGGTACCACCTAGAGACATAGAATAGCTAGTTTAGCCCAGGTTACTCTCGCAGGTTTTCGAGCCTTCGGTTCTTCTTGCGCTCCGCGCGCGGAACTAAATCCCCCACTAACTGTCTAAGCTCGGAGCGCGGCGCTTCCGCGCGGAGGAGCGAAGGATGGAGCTTACAGCAGCGATGAGCCAGATGGCGGACAGGTTCGGAACCTACGCGGAGATGGAAGAGCGGAGCGCCGCGGCGGAGGCGGTGGCTAACTTGATCGCCGGGCATATAACCGCGTTGGGCGCTCGATGCGACGCGCTTGAGCAGCGGCTGGCCGTCCTGGAGAAGAAGAGTGGACCTCCTACGTAAGGTCCTTGCGGACCATCGGTCCGGGCTAACCCCCGCCGAAATCGCCGCGAAGATAGGCGTCAGCGAGCGCTGGGTTCTCGACCTTCTGAGCGCGAACGCGCTGGAACTTCTAGAGTGAAAATCGTCCAGGCAGAACAGACGGCTCTCGCGACGGTGACGGATCTAGAGGTCCGCGTCCCCGACGCACTGGAAGCTGTGCGTCTGTTCGCCCAGACTGGCTCGCTGGCTCGCGTAGCCGCCGAGTTAAAATGTTCGCTTTACGAACTGAAGAAACTCACCCGCACGGAATTCTGGCAGCGGGAGCTTCACGATCTCCAGATCGCCGAGGCCGCCGAGCTGAACGTGAGGATGACCCGGCTGTTCAACTCCACGCTCGAACAGCTCGAAGACCGTCTCCAGAATGGAGACTTCATCCTGGGCGCGGGGATGTCTCTCACTAAGAATGAGAAGGGCGAACTGGTTTCTGCTGGCGGCGCGCTGAAGCGCGTCCCCCTTCCGGCGTCTACCCTTGCGAGGGTGGCTGAGATTGTTTTTGACAAACGACAGCTCGTCCGCCAGCTTCCCACTTCCATCATGGGGGTGGGGGAAAATTCGAAGCTCGAGCAGCTGGGCCGCCAACTTCGCGCGCTCGGTGCGAAGGACCCGGACCTGCTGAGCGAAGCTATCATCGAAATCCCCGCGCGAGAGATGCCGGGGCAAGAATCCGCCCTACGTTCGGCGGCCAACAGTTAGGAGTGCGTCTCATGTTCTCCCCCTCGAAGAGCACTGCGTTAGTCGTCCTCCTTCTGTTGGCCGCCCCAGCTTTCGCCGACGGGCACAAACCGGAGCCGAAGCCTTCCCCGCCGATTGTAGTAGAACGAGGCCATAACAACTGCAAGGCCGGGTGCGTCATCGGTATTCTGGCGATCGGCGGGGCGGCGGGTTATGGAATCCGCGCGGCGATGGACTCGAAAGAGAAGCCTATCGCTATGGTAACGGTCGAAAAGCGCTTCTAACCGTGGCGCGTAAACCCGCCGACGCGCTGTTCCACTCTGGTCAGTCCGAACGACTGATGGTCGACGCACCCCTTATCCATGGGTTCGTCGAAACCTTTCTTCAAGACAGCTACGACTCTCCTCACCCCATCCCGGCGTTCCACGATCAACTTTGGGAGCTCGAATGCTCTCCTGACCCGTGGGTTGCCGCCGCCGCCCCGCGCGGCCATGCGAAATCAACGAGTGGAAACCATGCCTACGGACTCGCCAACCTCATCTTCGGACGCGACGACTTCGCTGTCATTCTTAGCTCGACTGAAAGGCTGGCTGTCGGCCATCTCAAGTCGATTAAGGACCCTCTTTGGAACAATAAAGAGCTGATCCAAGCCGCCGAGATCGAGGTCGTTCGCGACGTGGAAACGGAGCTCGTTGTTCGCTGCCACGGGCGAGAGTTCTGCGTCATGGCCTTCGGCGCGGAGGCGAACCTGCGGGGAGCGTTGTGGCGCAACCGGCGGCCGTCGCTCATCATCGGCGATGACCTAGAGAACGACGAGTTGGTGATGAATCCCGACCGGCGGGAGAAGTTTTGGAACTGGATAATGAACGCGGTGCTGCCGATGGGCAGCGACCACGCGCGGTTCCGCTTCCTTGGCACCATCTTGCACATGGCCAGCGCCTTAGAGCGATTCTTGGGCGACCCCTCCTGGCGCTCGCGCCGATTCCGCGCCCACGATTCCTTCGACGACTTTAGCTCAATCCTCTGGCCAGAGAAGTTCCCCGAAGAGCGGCTGCGGCGCATTCGCCAGCTTTACATCGACGGCGGGAACTCTTCAGGCTATTCGCAAGAGTACCTTTCTCACCCAGTTGCGGAAGAGGACGCGTTCTTCCGCAAGACAGACTTCCTCTCCATGACCGACAAGATGCGTCGCAAGGCGAAGCTCTTCTATGTCGGTGGGGATTTCGCGGTGGAGCAGAAGCAGAAAAGCGACTACACTGCATTCCCCGTGGCGGGGATTGACGACGAAGGGCGACTTTCAGTCGTTGACGTGGTCAAAGGACGTTGGGACTCAAAGACCATCATCGAGAAGATGTTCGAGATCGAGCGGCGGTACCATGGGGTGGAGATGTGGTTCCTCGAAGAGGGAGTCATCCGCAAGGTTCTAGGCCCCTTCCTCTACGCGGAGATGGTCCGCCAGGGAATCTACATGAACATCACCCTCTACAACCCGGTGAAGGACAAGCCGTCGCGGTGTGCGAGCTTCCAAGCGCGGATGCGGGCCGGTGGGGTCTTTTGGGACACCACCGCAGAATGGTACCCCGGCGTCCAGGCGTCGATGCTGACGTTTCCCCGCGGGATTCACGACGACGTTGAGGACGGACTAGGCCTTCTGGGCCGCGGACTCGCAGAGCTCCGCCTTGCGCCATCGGACGACGAAGCCGCCGAGGCGGAGTGGGAAGAAGAGCGTCGGCGGTCTGAGCCGACGGATGACGGGCGTTCTACAACCACAGGATACTGAGATGAACTCTCC